>Ga0123354_10002264_pt1 | contig 25151 bp, 12 predicted proteins | sample TergutLab28metaG_2_FD_97872 | JGI IMG/M metagenome (GOLD analysis project Ga0123354, IMG submission 97872) | Labiotermes labralis P4 segment gut microbial communities from Petit-Saut dam, French Guiana - Lab288 P4 | ecosystem: Host-associated > Arthropoda: Insects > Digestive system > Gut ...
CGGACAGGTTACGAATTTCGGCATCGGGCGCCTGCACAACAGCGGACGTTTCGGGGGCAACTCGGTGGTTACCTCTCCCACGGCCAACTTCGTAGACCTCTATGAGACGGCCACCGGCTACGCCATCGCCGACGCTCCGGCCAGCGACTACAATCCCCTCATCCCGTGGGCCAACCGCGATCCGAGGCTCTGGAAGACCATCCTGGTGGACGGCGTGAAGTGGGTGGCCAGTCTCCCCGCCTCCGACCCGACAGCCTTCATACAGCTCTACACCAATGTGGGCGGCAGTAATGACATCGGGCTGGACAGGGGGAGCGGTGCTTCGGTGCAATCCACAACGGGTTATCTGATCCGCAAGTATATCCCCTACAAGGTCAACAACAAGGAGACCCCCCTCACGGAATATAACAACTTCCGTTTCAACTGCCCCTATATCCGCCTGGCGGAGATGTACCTCGACTTTGCCGAGGCGGCCAACGAGGTTTACGGCCCCACCGTGGCGCCGACCGATTTCGATGCCGGAGGGCTGACCGCCCTCGAGGCGATAAATATCCTCCGCCGCAGGGTGAAACTGCCCGTGGCCGAAGACATCACGGCTGCCGAACAGGTTTACGGAGCGCAGTCGCTGCCCGATGTCAGGCCGCAATATTATGCGAGCAAGGAGATATTCCGCGATCGGATCCGCAACGAGCGCAGCGTGGAGCTGGCTTTCGAGGGACAGCGTTTCATAGACCTGCGCCGCTGGTATCTGTCCCACTTGCCGCAGTATAAGAGGCGTTATGAGTGCCAGTTCAACAAGGCTCACACATATTGCAAAGAGGCGCTGCTTTTCGAAGGGCAGTTCGATGAGGGCAAGCACTACTGGTTCCCCTTCAAACAGTCGCTGGTCAACCAGTATGAAGCTTTCAAACAAAACCCCGGATGGTAACCCAAAACATAGATCTGTCATGGAGAAATTTAAAATAATATCAGTATTGACACTTGTCGCCCTGCTGTCGCTACCCTTTACTTCGGGTGCAGCGAACAGAACGGCCGACAAGGCCGCCGCCGCCTCGGTGATTGCGGCAAAAGTGACCGACACCGGTGGACAGCCCGTCCAGGGGGCGACCATAACCGCGATGGAGGGGCGTTATGTGGCACAGAGCGGCCCGGACGGCTCGTTCAAAGTGCAAAGCGGCACGGCCGACTACGTGTTGGTCGAAGCCTCGGGCTTTGCGTCCCAAACCGTCCCCGTCCCCGACCTCAAAAAGAGCGGGGTGGTCGTCATGCAGCGCGAAAACTATATGGAGGGCAAGGACGACCAGGTGAACGTAGCCTTCGGCACCCAATCCAAACGCCGGATAGTGGGTGCGGTATCCAACATCCGCATGGACGACTACAAGGACAAGTACAACGACCGCAACTTCTGGACGCTGGTCGGCGCTACCGGCTTGGGTATGTTCTCGCCCACGGATGTGCGCGGGTCGGGAAGCACGATCGTCATCGACGGGCTGGTGCGCAACGACGAGGGGGCTATAGCCCAGCTTAGCGACATGCTCAACTCGGACGAGATAGAGCAGATCACCGTACTCAAGGACCCGACCTCGAAGATGCTCTACGGCTCGCTGGCCGACAAGGGGATCATAATGGTCAAGACGCGCCGCGGCGAAGCTTTTCAGAGAAAGATGAATTTTTCGTACGAGGCCGGGTTCGGGGTGCCCATAAGCTATCCCAACTACCTCAAAGCGGCCGACTACATGACCCTCTACAATGAAGCGAGGCAAAATGACGGCCTTACGCCAACCTATTCCGCCTCCGACATCCAAAATACCCGCCAGGGAGTGGACCCGATCAAATATCCCGATGTGGATTACTATCGCGGCAACGAATTCCTCAAATCGGCCCGTCCCCAGCAAAGTTTCCAGGGCGAATTCATAGGGGGTAACGCCACTGCGCAATACTACCTCAACCTGAATTACATGAACCAGCAGTCGCTGCTCAAGAACGGCCAGGGAAGCAAACAGTCGACCAACCGCTTCAATGTCCACGGTGCGGTGGATATGAAGGTCAACAGTTTCATCAAGGCGACCATCGACGGGACGGCTATCTTCAACGCCTACCACGGCCCGCACTATATGGGCAAGAACTTCTGGAACCTGACCACATCCGAGAGGGTCAACGCCTATCCCCTGCTCATCCCCATCGACCGCATCCGCCCGGATGACAGCCCCATCGTCGACGAGGCGCGCGGCGATCGCTCGATAATTAACGGGGCCTACCTGGTTGGCGGAGATGCGGGCTTCGACCAGAACAACCACCAGAATATCTATGGCGACCTCAACCTCGGCGGCTATGAGAACACCATGGACAGGCTCATGAACGCCAATATCGGCCTGGACATCGACCTGAAAAGCATAACCAACGGCCTCGGTTTTCGCACCTATTTCGGCACCGACAACTACAACAAATACACCGCCACGCAGGCCAACGCCTACGCCATTTACAGCCCTACCGTGCAGAACGACGGCACGATCGCCATTACCAAAGTCGGCAACAACAACTTCGTGGGCAATCAAAGCATGAACGGGGTGAGCTTCAGCCGCCGCTACGGCTGGACGAACTCTCTCGACTACGATCGCATATTCGGCGGCCTGCACGACCTGAGCGCCCAGTTGACCTCCATCCTCTACACCTACAAGGAGAGCGACACGCCCTACACCGACCGCAACATGAATTTCGGCCTGCGCGCCAACTACATGTACAACAGGCGTTACGTGGCCGAATACAGCGCCGCCCTCGTCGGGTCGTCCTATCTGAGTCGCAGCAACCGCTGGGGCTATGCCCAGGCGTTGGGCGCCGCGTGGATAATGTCGGAAGAGAATTTTTTGCACTCGGTCCGCCAAATTGACTACCTGAAGCTAAAAGCGAGCTGGGGCAACACCAAGACCGACCGCGACGCGGCTTTCAACAGTTACCACCTCTATGAGAACAGTTTCACGTCGGGCGCGAATTACAGCTATGGCGACGCCGCCGGCCAGAACGCCATGATGAACTACGCCGCCGGCAATCCCGACCTGTCGTTCATCCAGCGCAGCGAGATGAACGCCGGCGTAGAGGCCTCGCTGCTCAAACACAGCATTTTTGTCGAGGCCAACTACTTCAACAGTTTGCGTTACGACATAGTCGATTCGCTCAACAACGTCTCTCCGGCCTACATGGGCGGCGGCAACTTCATCTCCTACCAGAATTACGGCCGCATGCGCGAGCAGGGCTTCGAGCTGGGCGTCAACTACCGCCGTAAATTCGGCCAGGTAGAGGTAGGCGCCGGACTGAACGCGATATGGTATTCGCCCAAGACCCTGCGCACCGACGAGGAGAATTACGGCCCCGGGATGGATTACCGCCAGCAGGCGGGCAAGTCGCCCTACGCCGTGTGGGGCCTCGAGGCCGACGGGCTCTATACCCAGGCCGAGGTCGACAAGATCAACGCCCACGATCCGAGTATAGCCTTTCCCACCTACGGCGTCGTGCGCGCGGGGGATATCAAGTACCGCGACCTGAACGGCGACGGCAAGATCGACGACAACGACCTGACGGTGATAGGTTCGTCACATCCCAAAGCCGCCTACGCCCTCACCCTCGACGTAACGTGGCGCAACTTCACACTGTGGGCCTACTTCTCGGCGTCGACGGGCGTGAAGACTGTCGACGGCAGCAACGCCGCCAACGATTATTATTGGGTGAACGGCGAAATGAAATACCCGACCCACATCCTCGACCGCTGGACAAGCGACAACCCCGACGTCAACGCCGCCTACCCTCGCCTGACCGTGAGCGAGACGGGGAACAACTACCGCAATTCGACCTTCTGGGTGAGCAACAAGAACTACGTGTCGATGCCTGCGCTCCAGCTCACCTACACTTTCGGCAAGCGCATAAGCAACGCCCTCGATATGAAGAAGGCCATGGTCTTCGTGCGCGCCCAGAACCTCTTTACGGTGGGCCCCAACGCCGATATCCTTCAGCTCAATGTCGGGTCGGAGCCGCAGCAGAGGTGGTATTACATCGGCGTCAAAGCCGAGTTTTAATCCGAAAAATGTTTGAGTCATGAAAAAGACAATGATAAAAATAGCGCTGATCCTGCCGGCCGTGTTAATGTGGGGGTGCACCAAAATGCTCAACGCCGACAAGGATAACGTTTACAGTGAGGACGACGTGCTCCAAAGGGCGAAATTTGCCGAAGGCATACTGCTCAACGCATATAGCGACCTGCCCGGATTGACGCTCAACGATGTGGCCAGCGACGACGCCGTGAGCAACCAGATGTCCGTGGCCAACGCTTCGTACAACTTCCGCAGGGCCGCCTCGGGCGAATGGTCGTCGAGTTTCGACCCGTTCTCCAACTGGTCGAACTACTACAACGCCATCGGTTACCTCAACCTTTTTATAGGGCAGATCGTAGACCGGACCACATGGTCGGTGTCGAACCAGTGGCAGAATGAGAATTTCCGCCGCAGGCTCAAGGGCGAAGCATACGGCCTGAGGGCTTACTACTACAGCCAGCTGCTGCAAAGCTGTTCGGGTGTGGGGGCCTCTTCGGGACAGCTGCTGGGTGTGCCGCTGGTGCTTACCACCGGCGTCGATCCCAAGGTCCGCGCCACGTTCGATGATTGTGTGGCGCAGGTGCTCGCCGATGTGAAGATCGCCGTCGACTCGCTGCCCGACCTCTATGTCGCAGCTCCGGCGGGCGATCCCCAGGCGGCGGACAAGAATGCCGTCTACGGCCCCAACTTCAAGAACCGCATGTGCGGCCGCATAGCCAGGATGATCAAGGCGAGGGTGTTGCTGTTGGCCGCGAGCCCCGCGTACAATCCCACCGACGACGCCTCCAAATGGGCCTCCGCTGCGGATGCCGCCGCCGATATAATCGACGCCTTCGGGGGTGTGGCGGCGCTCTCGTCCACCAGGCTCGAATATTATCTGAGCGACGCCAACACCGACCACCTCTGGCGCAAGGACGGCACCAACAGCAGCAACTGGGAGAAGAACAATTTCCCTCCCTCGTTCAACGGCAGCGGTTGGACAAATCCATCCCAGAACCTGGTCGACGCCTTCCCGTGCGCCAACGGTTATCCGATCGACGATCCCGCTTCGGGCTATTCGGCGGCAAACCCCTATGATAACCGCGATCCGCGCATGGCCAAATATATCATCCGTAACGGCACGGTCTTCGCAGGCGCCGCCATCAACACCGTAGACGCCGGCGACGACGGAGTGGACATGATAGCCAACCGTTCGACGCGGAGTGGATATTACATGATGAAATTCATGAACCCGCAGGTGTCGGTGGTCGACGGCGCCGTGGTCAACCAGCGCCACGTGGTGAACCTGATGCGTTACACCGAGGCCTACCTGATCTATGCCGAGGCCGCCAATCGCGCCTGGGGCCCCGACGGCAAGGGTACCCACACCTATTCGGCCCGCGATGTCATCACCCAGCTTCGTTCCACAGCGGGCATCACCGGGCCCGATCCCTATCCCGCTTCGCTCACCACCAAAGAGACTTTCGAGACGCTTATCCGAAACGAGCGCCGGCTGGAGATGTGCTTCGAGAGCTCGCGTTTCTGGGACATTCGCCGCTGGAACGATCTGACCGATATGAAAGCCGATGTAATGGGCACAGCCACCGGAGGGACATCGTCCTTTGTGGTCGAGTCGCGCCGTTTCGCCGACTGGCAGATATACGGCCCCATCCCCCAGGACGAAGTCCGCAAAGGTTTGGAGCAGAACGCGGGGTGGTAGAAAACTAAAATTAAGGAGATCAAAGATATGAAAAAACTGATTTTTATAGCGGGGTTGGCGCTGGCGGCCTTGTCTTGTAAGAACGCCCACACGTCCTACGACGATTACACCCAGCAGACCATCTACTTCCCGATCCAATATCCGATCCGCACCCTCTCGCTGGGGAACGACTTGGTGGACAACTCGCTCGACAGGCAGCACAAGTTCCATATCGGGGTGTGCGTGGGCGGTTTCTACGACAATAACAACCGCGACTGGAGGGTAGATTTCGCTGTCGATCCCTCGCTGGTGCCCACCGACAGCCTTTTGCGGAGCAACGGCAGCGGCGACACGATCAGGGTGCTTCCCCCGAGCTATTACACTCTGAACCCGAGCCAGGAGGTGGTCATTCCAAAAGGTTCCTTCTCGGGGCTGATAGAGGTGCAGCTCACCGACGCCTTTTTTCAGGACCCGGAGGCGATCACCGGTGCTTATGTCATCCCGCTGCGGATAACCGGTTCGCCCGACACGCAGAACATCCTGCGCGGAGTGCCGGCCGACGGCGCGTCCACCCCGCCCGATGTCAACGTGGCTGCGCAGTGGACTACGCTGCCCAAGGATTACACCCTCTTCGGAGTGAAGTACGTCAACCCCTACCATGGCAATTGGCTCCGCCGCGGGCAGCTGACCGTTCGCGACCAGACGGGTCAGATCGTGGCCACGAAGATCTACCATGCACAGTATGTAGAGTATAATGAGGTCGTTTCGCTCGTTACGGCTTCGATGACCGCCGTTACCTCCACCATGAGCACCGACACGACCACGCTCAACCTGCGCATGGATGTCGACGCCATCGGCCAGATCGCGATCACCGGCAACGGTCAGATCACCATCCCTTCAGCCGCCGCCGGCACGCCCGCCTTGCCGATCTCCGTCTCCTATGGCACGGGACAGTACAAAGAGAACGGCGACACGTGGGGCGGAACCCCCGAGAACCCCACCCCGCGGGATGCCATCTATCTCGACTACTTCTATAAACGCCCCTCCGGCGGCGCCACTCTCACCTGCGAGGTGTGCGACACGCTGGTGTTCCGCGACAGGGGCATAGCTTATGAGGACGACCGTCCCACCCCGTTATATTAATCCATAGAGAGAGATGAAACGCTTATTGCAATTTGCTGTCCTGCTCGCCTTTCTGGCGCAGGGATGTACAAAAAGCCTCGACTACAAGTCGCCCGCAGGGCCGGACGGCGGAGAGCCCGGCGACACCACCTCCACTACCTCCACCACCCTCGCCACTTACGCCTGGCCTTCGGGGTTGGACGAGTCGCGCCGGTCGACCGTTTATCAGGTTACGCTCACACAGGGCGACACCAGCGTGGAGATACCTGTCTTCCAGAACGTGTGCCCGTCATACCAGGCGGGTTACATGAACATGACCACCACCGACCAGAATCCTCTCAACATATTTGCCGGAAGGAGCATCAGTTGGGCCAATTTCTCATTTTCGGCCCCGGTAACGGTCGAGGTGAAGGTCATCGACACGGGCAAAGTCCCTGTCGATGCCGCCAACACACACATAATACCCACCCGTTACGGCATTTCCGCGGCGGTACGGGACAATGTGGTAACCTTTACGATCTCCCAGCCCGGACAATGTTCGGTGGAGATCGGGGCCAACGGCTACAAGAACGGCCTTATGATTTTCGCCAACCCTATGGAGAGCAACCCTCCCACCACCGCGAGCGACGGATACGCCGTTTTGGACAGGGCGAGCGCCGCTTCGGTGGCCAACGTGCCGTCGACCAAAACGGGACTCTACTTCAAGGCGGGTGTCCACGACATCGGCGTCTATACCGTGCCGGCCAATATAAAGAACATCTATCTTGAGGGCGGCGCATGGGTTTACGGCGCGCTGGAGCTCCAGGGCAGGCCCGATGTGAAGATCTTCGGCCGCGGGGTACTCTCCTCCGACAGGCTCAACTACCGGCAGGCCTATTGCATCGAAGGGGTCAACGGCAGCGACCGGATGACCATCGACGGGATCACCGTGGCCGACAAGCGCTACTTCGCCATCCGGCTTATCAGCGTCTCCGATACCATATCGTGGGTGAAAGTCATCGGCGGATGGGTTTACAACACGGACGGCATCGTGGCGTGGGACGGTTCCTATATCCACAATTGCTTCTCGTGGGCCAACGACGACAACATCAAGGCCTACCGTAGCGGCGTCAAGTTCGAGGACATGGTGCTCTGGCAGCTCAACAACGGGGGTGCCATCCAGATGGGGTGGCAGGACCCATACTCCGAAAATATCGAGATCCGCCGGGTGGATATTCTCCACGGGGAGTGGAACAAGGACGATTTCAACCGCGGGGTGCTCTGCCTTGTGGGCAACCGATACGGTTACGCCGGCTCGGATGTCTACATCAAGAACTTCCTGGTCGAAGACCTCGTTACGGAGACCACCATGCCCCTCATCTGGCGCATCACCCCCGATGCCGCCGTAGCCGGCAACATCTGCACCGTGAACGGGATCGTCATGCGCAACTGGAACGTCAAGATGAACACCGCCGCCTCCGGCTACGCCAACCACATAGTGGGCATCTCGGCTTCGCAACCCATTCAGGGAGTGGAGTTCGACAATGTTGTGATGAACGGCGTCAAATTGACGTCATCCAATTGGCAGACGCAGGGGAAGTTCACCGATTTCAGCAATACCGATACACCAACATTTAATTAACATAGTATGAAAAAATTATTGAAATTCGCGATGTTGGGCGGCGCGCTGCTCGCATTCGCCTGCTCGAAGAGCAAGACCGGCGGGGAAGAGCCTGCCGCTCCCCAATTCTCGGTGCCTGCCGGGATCAACAAGACCAATACCTCCGGAGATGGCTATACCATTCCCGTAACGGCTTCGGACGGTGTGTCGTGGAGCGCTTCCGTTCCCGCCGGCAACGACTGGATCACCCTCAGCACGGCTTCGGGCAAGGGCAACGGCGCCGTAACGTTCAGCCTCACGGCCAACGATAACAGCGACAAACGCACGGTAGATGTTACCTTTACGGCTACGGCCACTGGTGCTACCATACCTTCGCAGGTATGCACGGTTACCCAGATCGGTACGGCGCCGGCCATCGAGATATCCCCCTCGGGCACGGCCAATGTGCCCATCGATGCGAATGCGGCTTACACGATCGCCGTAACGGCCAATGTGGAGTGGACGGCCTCGCTGCAGATCGCCTCGGGCCCCGCCGGATGGATCAGCCTGACAAGCCCCACCGCTCCGGTAACGGGCGCGGGCAATGTTACGCTTAATATCCTCGCCAATACCTCCGAGACGGCCCGCACGGCGACCGTTACCGTGGTCTCGACCACCGATCCCTCGCTCACGCAGACGCTGACTATCACCCAGGCGGGCATCATCCCTTCGATCGTCATCGACCCCACCGGCACGGCATCGCTCCCCGCTACGGCCGACAATGCCTATACGGTAACCGTTACATCCAACATCGAGTGGCTGGTTTCGATCGACATCGCTCCCACGGATGCGGCCGACTGGGTTTCGGTCGTCTCTCCGACCGCGGCTACCACAGGCAACGGCACCGTTACCCTCTCGATAGCCGCCAATAACACAATGGGCCCGCGCACGGCCACGGTGCATGTCAGCTCGACTGCGCATCCGACCGACGCCACTCTCAATAAGACGCTTGTAATCACTCAGATCAACTCCGGAGCGACATTCACCATAGCCATCCCCGGCTACACCGCCCTCACCACCGGCGCGGCTACGATGAGCATCTCTCCCTATCCCTCGGGGAGCGCGCTGCCCGGCGTGCCGGGGCAGGTTACCTCCGATGCCTCGGGGGCCTCGATCAGCTTCTCCCAGACGCTTTCGGCGGGTAACTACCTCGTCAATTCGATCGCCGGGGCGACTACCGTGCCTGTCGGAGCGGTGATAACCGTCAACGGCGTGGGTGTGGTAACATTCGTGGAGCACTGGGATGTGCCGTTCAACTGCTTCGGCGGCAATTTCGCCGGGCGTCCGATCAAGGTCAATAACGCCACGGACCTCAACACCCTGCGCACGGCGGTCAATGGCGGGAACAGCTATGCGGGCCTCACCCTTCAACAGACGGCCGCCATCACCCTCACCGGCGCGGTCGATCCCATAGGCAACGACGCCACCCATCCTTTCGCGGGCGTATATGACGGCAACAACCTGTCGATTACCGGCCTTTCGATCAATGCCGGGCCGGCGATGGCCCTGTTCGGGAACGTGGGCGGCATCAACGCCGATTCGGTAGCCGTAGTCAAGAACCTCACCGTTACGGGCTCGGGCGGCGCCGGGGCCGACCTTACGGGGGATGCCAACGGGGCCGTGGCCGGCATCGTGGCCAACGTGGCCGCCAACACCAACATCAGCGGTTGCACCAACCGTGCCAACATAGCCGGCGCCTCCAGCAACATAGGCGGATGTGTCGCGGTCTGCGCGGGTAATAATATTACTCTTACCGGTTGCGCCAACTACGGCACGATCACAGGTTCGGCAGGGAATAATGGCGGAATAGTCGCCAACATCAATGGTGCGGCGGGCGAAACGATCAACGTTACCAGTTGCGCCAATTATGGCGATATGCCCGTTGCCGCCGCCGGTACGAGCGCCACGGGTGGCATTGCAGGGCGTTCCAGCGCCACCACCACCTCGGAGATCAAATGGTGCAGCAACCGCGGGACTATAACCCTTACGGTCAACGCGACCAACGGCACCGGCGGCATTATCGGCTACCAGGGGGGTAATGCTACGGTGCGGGAATGCTTCAACCTCGGCGTGATAAGCGCTCTGACCAATATCGGAGGTATTTCGGGGTTGCTCAATAACAATACCAACGCTGCCGCTCCCGCCGTCTACGACTGCTACAACAAGGGGACCATCACCTTCGGCACGGTCACGGCCGTTAACAGTGCCGGCGTGGCCGGCAACCTGACCGGTGCCAAGACCGCGCCCGTGGTAACTTGCTACAATGCCGGCAGTACCCTCAGCACTGGCGCTGGCGCCAAGTTCGGCGGGATCGTCGCCTCCAACACTATGACCGCCTTTACCGATCTCTCCGGCGTGAATGGATGCTTCTATGAGACGGGCAAAGGCTATACGGCCGGCATAGGCGGGAACCTCGTTCCGGCCGATGTCGCGGGTGTCGCCGAGGGCAAAGCCACCGCGGATATGCAATCCGCAACCCCCTATACCTCAGCCTGGAGCACCTCCGTTTGGAAATTCACCGTCGGAGCATATCCCGCGCTGATCAATAATCCCGAATAGTGATGAAAAACGTAATTAAAACCATTGGCATAGGGGCGGGAGCGCTCGCAGCGCTCTCCGCCTCCCAGGCTGCGGCCGCGCCCAAAGCGGCCGCACCTGCGGCGCCCAAGCAGCCGAACATAGTCTTTTTTCTGGTCGACGACATGGGGTGGATGGATATCGCCACCAACGGCAGTTCCCTCTACGAGACACCCAACATCAACCGCCTCGCATCCGAGGGGGTGCGTTTCACGCAGGCCTATTCGACCTGCCACGTCTCCTCGCCCGCCCGCGCGACCATCATGACCGGCCGCTATCCGGCCAGCATCAACATGACCGACTGGCTGCCCGGACGCGAGAACTACACGTTCCAAGAGTTACTGAATGTCGAGGTGAACCAGGCGATCCCCAAGGACGAGATGACCATGCCCGAGCTGCTTCGCACGGTGGGCTACAAGACCGCCATCATCGGCAAATGGCATCTTGGCGAGGGTGACGCCCGCCCCGAGAACCGCGGCTTCGACATGCACATTCCCGCCGGCTACGAAAAGGGCTGGCCCCAGACCTACTACGCCCCCTTCAAGCTCAACGGCTTTGACGGCCAGCCGGGGCAGTACCTCACCGACGCCCTGACCGACGAGGCGTTGAAATATATAGAGGCCAACCGCAACAATCCCTTCTACCTCTATTTTGCCCAATATGCCGTCCACGACCCGATCCAGGGGCGTCCCGATCTGGTGGCCAAGTACAAGGCCAAGATCGACGCGCTGCCCCTCTACGACGGGCTGCCGTTCATCCTCGAGGGCAATCCGGACGATGAGAACCCCCTGACGCGCGACCAGCTCACCGACCTGCTCGACAAGCCGGAATACGCCGCTTTCAGGGAATTCTACGACACCCGCACGGTGAAGGTCAAACAACGCCAGGATAACGCCAATTTCGCCGCGATGGTCGAGAGCATCGACCAGAGCCTCGGCCGGGTGATGGACAAGCTCAAGGAGTTGGGCATCGAGGATAACACCGTCATCATTTTCACTTCGGACAACGGCGGCATGTCGGCGGCCAACTTCGGCAGCCCGGGCCGCATAATCCAGTCCAATCAGCTCGACAAGGCCTTCTCCACGTCGAACCTTCCCCTGCGCGGAGGCAAAGGGTGGCTCTACGAGGGCGGCCTGCGCGTGCCGCTTATAGCCAAATGGAACGGCAAATGGCAGAAGGGTGTGGTGTGCGACGTTCCGGTCAATCACACCGATTTCTTCCCGACGCTGGCCGAGATAGCCGGCGCCAAGATACCGGCGACCAAGATCATCGAAGGGCAGAGCCTCACGCCGCTGCTCACCGGCAAAGGCACGTGGAAAGACCAGGTGCTCTATTGGCACTTCCCCCATTACAGCAACCACGGTCTGCAGAGTCCGGGCGGGGCGATCCGCTACGGGGATTGGAAGCTGATCGAATATTTCGAGCGCGGCACAGTCCAACTGTTCAACATCAAGGAGGATATCGGCGAACAGAACGACCTGGCCGCCAAGATGCCCGAAAAGGTGGCCGAGCTAAAGAAGATGCTCCACGACTGGCGCACCAAGGTAGGGGCGAAGATGATGGAGCCCAATCCCGAATACCATCCGAAGACGGAATAAGGTCGCTGAAGTAGTGAGGTTATGAACATAAGAAGCGGCGCGCTCGCCGCCATGGCGCTGTGTTGCTGGAGCCTGCAAGGGATCTCCGGCAACACGGCTGTTGTGGCCGCTACGGCGGCCACAGCCCCGGTGGCTGCGGGCGTTGCGGTAGTCTCGCCTGCCCCCGCCGCCCCCGCCGCCTCCGTCGCGGAGCTCGGCAACGGCAGGCGGGTGCTGCTCGAGCGCGGCCTGCAAATCCAAGCGCTCGGGTTTGTCGACAGTGTGGCGGCGCCGGTGGACTACCGCCTGTGGAAGAGCGCTCATTTCACGGCGTTCAATTCGTGGAACGACACCGACCCGCTGCGCAAGCTGGGATGGGCGGTGCCGTGGGGGCGCTGGATGCGGGTGGACTTGAGCAATCCTCTGACAGAGGATGAGAAACGCAATGCGGCCTCGTTGGTGTGCCTGCAGTTCGACGACGAGCTGAACCAGGACAAAAAACCAGCGACGACAGGAACACTTAACGCCGTGAAATTGGAAAAAATAGCGGCGGCCTTCGCCGGTTGGCGGGAGAGTATAGGGAGCGATTTTATTGCATATACCAATTTCGGGGCGAACAACGCCTACGGCAAGAAACGGATGACCCCCGCCGGGCTGGCGGCTTATATGCGCGCCACACAGCCCGACATGCTGATGTTCGACGCCTATCCGACCAACTATCCCAAGACCGTCCCTTTCGAGGTGTGGTATGGGGAGATGCAGAAATACCGGCTGGCGGGGCTGGCCGGCATCGACGGCTCGGGACGGCAGCCGCTCCCCTACGCGCAATATACAGACCTATACCGGACGAGCTATGAGCAGGCCCTTCCGCCCGAATCTTACGTGCGGCTGCAGGAGTTCGCCGGCTGGGCGTTCGGCTACACGTTTCTCACGGCGTTCGTCTACAACAAGCCGAAGGATCCGCTCGTCTATCCGGCTCTGTTCGCCGGCGCCGGCGACAGCCGGCCCACGGAGGTGTTCGGTTATGTGGCCGAGGCCAACCGCCAGAGCCTCAATCTCGGCCCGGCGCTGGTGCGTCTGACAAGTTCGGATGTGCGGATGATTCCCGGAACAAATGCCGGGACGATTCAGGGGACGACGCTAACCGAGTCATTGAACGGCTCGTTGCCCGAGGGAATAGCTGCGTGGGGCCGCGGCGCGGGAGGAAATGAGTACATCGTGTCGATCACACCGGTAGCGTCTCAGGGCGGCGGCGCGAGCGCCACCTACAATGATATTATCATAGGCTACTTCGAGCCGCTGCTCTCCGATAACGACGACTATCCGTTTGCCGGGGGGACGCACTTTATGATCGTGAACGGCTCGCACACCGGCACCGCGGCCGCCGGGGCGCAATGGTACCGTATCGTGTTCGATTTCGGCGCTTCGGGGTTCGATTCGCTGCAACGCCTCAGCCGTGAAACCGGAGAGGTCGAAACGGTGCCTCTCACCCACATCTCGGGCACACAATACTCGCTCGACCTGCACCTCGAGGGCGGCACGGGGGATCTGTTCCGTTTTTGGAGCTTGAGGGCAGGGAAGCGGTAAGGCTCTATTTCCCAGGGAGGCACATCTCCAAGACACATTTTTGTTTTTGCCGGGGTACTTCGCCGCGGTAAAAAATATGCCGGCCGAAGAACAAGATATGCGAATATTCGTTACTTTTGTTTGCTCTAATACTAAAATTATTTCAAAAGATGAAAAAAGACGCGATGCAATCCCTGTGCGCTTCCGACATGGACAACATGTTGCGGGGCGGATTGCCAATCGCCGTCAAATCTGACGGGGGGGGGGGTAAATCTCTTATATTCAAGCGTTTACGCCTTAACTCAACCTTTTTATATACATAATACCAATACAGGCCGTACCGGATTCATTTCCGGCACGGCTTTTTTATTGCCGCGGCCGTAACGGAACAGGAAAGATACAGAAAATACAATAAACTAAAAACTCAAATAAAATCATTTAATTAAACACGGCCTATGCAGTTCTACACATGCAAACACAAAGGCTTTCCGAACAAATTGATGGTCTGTCTGGCGGTTTTCTCTGTGGGTTTTGCGACGTATGCCCACTCGCAGGAGCAAGCAAAAGACAGTGACATTGTTCAGAAATCGGCCCCGGTGTTCACCTTGGAACAGGTGCTTCGGGGCAATGTCGCGGGGGTCAGGGTTACGGAATCCGACGGGGCGCCGGGCGCGACTTTCGATGTGCTGGTGCGCGGCATCAATTTCATCAAGGGCAGCAACCAACCCCTTTACGTGCTCGACGGGGTTATCCTCAATCCGGCGCAACTCGACAACCGCCAGGCATACTGGCACGATCCCACCGACTATCAGATGCTGCAGAACTCCCTGCAGGCGATCAACCCGCTCGACATCAAAAGCATCCAAGTGCTCAAGGATGCCGCATCCACGGCCATGTACGGCAATGTGGGGGCCAATGGGGTGGTTGTCATAACCACCAAGAACGGCACTTCCATCAAACCGCAGGTTTTCGTAAGTTCGAGCGTCTCGTTCGCCTCCATGACCAGACCGATCGACATGCTCGACAAGCAGGGTTACCTTGATTATATGGAGACGAAGGGCAACCTCGTGAACAGCGACGGCACGCCGGTCGACTGGCAGGACGAGTTGTCGCGCACGGCGGTAAGCCATAACCAGTTCGCCTCCGTCTCGGGGAAGAGCAAGAACAATGCGGCCTATTACATATCGGCCGGGTACAGCAACCAGACAGGGGTCATCGACCGCACCGGGGCGCAGCGTACAACCCTGCGCATAAACCTGGATACCCCGCTCGGCAGGTTCGGCAAGCTGGGTACACGCACCCTGTTCTCATACAACAGGATAGACATGACCAGTGGAGTGAACGACTTCGACCAGAGCACCGTTATCCGTCAGATGACCCTCGCAGCGCCTTTCCGCTTCAACGGCGACCTGTCCTCGCCCGATGCCCTGATGGAGGACCCGCAGGCCATGCTGAACGATTATGACGACCGCAGCTACGAGTTCCGGGTCATTCCCATGGTATACGCCGAGGCGAAGGTGCTTCCTTGGCTTTCGCTGCGTTCGCAGATAGGGCTCGATTACCGCGACAATAAACGCGAGCGCTGGACGGGCCCCGCCAGCATGAAGGGCGATTCGCTTTCGGGCATGGTCGGCCGCTCGGACATGTTCGGGTTCAGATATAATTGGGACAACAGCATCAACGCCGATTGGAAATCGGGCCGGCACGCCATCACCGGCAAGGTCGGTTTCTCGATCAACGGCGACTGGTTTGCCAACAGGATCAGCGAAGGCTATAACCTGCCGACAGTTGCATACATTCTCAGGTCGGCCGGTATCATGTCCTCCCAGAACAGATTCCTGGCCAATTACCAGCCATATTCTTTCATCGATTACTCGCTGCTGGGGCAGGTGGCCTACACCTACAATGGAAAATACACCGTAAACGTCTCCTCGCGCATGGAACAGTATGCCACCTATTCCAACGATTGGGACAACTACCCGGCCGTTTCGGCGTCGTGGAACATCGCCAGGGAGCAGTTCATGCAAAATGTGAAATTCGTCTCGGGCCTTAAATTGAGAGCGGGATGGGGCTCCTCGGGTATTGCGCAGAGCAATCCCTATTATCACTTCTTCCCCTTCGGTACCATATTCTCGCCCGATATGAACGCCACCATAAACGAGGACCCGATCAATCGTCCTGTCGTTTCGTACGACAACTATTGGCACGGCCGGGTTTCGGAGGTGAATGTCGGCCTCGACGGCTCGCTGCTCAAAGACAGGATTCATTTTTCGGTCGATTATTTCAGCCGCCGCTCGATGGAATATTACGACATCATCTGGACGGGGAGCAGGATAGCGACCGATACGTTTTCCCGTGCCCATCTGGGTGTCGACTCGCTGGCGTGGAGATCGCCGTCGAAGTTGAAGAACCACGGTTTCGAAGCATCGGTGGATGCGGTCGCGTTCCAGAACAGGGATTGGAAATGGACTGTGGGCGGCAATTTCTTCCTCAACCGCTCGAAGATAGTCGAGGCTAATGGCGACCAGTCGGTTTACTACGGGAATCCGGTCGGAACGTTACGCGGCGAGGCTATCTCGGCCACGATGTTCGAGAACGGCAAAGCCCCCGGGCTTTTCTACGGCCTGCGCTCGAGCGGACTGCTCAGCAACACGACATTTATCACGGCGCCGAGCTATTACGGGACGATGGTCGGGCCCGGGAATATACGTTTTCTCGACCTCAACAAAGATGGCGATGTCAACGATGCCGACCGCACCGACATAGGCGATCCCAACCCGCTCTTCTCCTACGGCTTCAACACCTCTCTTGCATGGAAAAGGTTTACCCTGAGCATGGCCTTCTATGGCAGCTATGGCAACGATGTGCTGAACCTCAATTTGATAAATCAGCTGAATACCGGCGACAATTCGCTTTCCAACGTGCGTAAAAAGGCGTTCATCGATTCCTGGACCCCCGACAATACCTCGACCAAATATGCCGCCGCAGGTTCGCTGGGCATGTATGACATCAGCCGCTATATAGTCGAGGACGGATCGTTCCTGCGGTGCTCGGACATCACCCTGAGCTACGACTTCACTTTCGGCCCGAAGGCGAGCAAATGGATCTCCGCCCTCAGGGTTTCGGCCGGCGTGAAGAACGCATTTATCATCACTCCCTACTCGGGATACGATCCCGAGGTCAACAGCTTTGCCGGCGATATTACGCGTCAGGGTATCGACAGCGGCTCGTATCCTGCGGCAAGGAGTTTCGTTTTGGGTGTAAGCGCAACTTTCTAACGAGTAAAAATGCTGGTTATGAACAATATAGTACAAAAATTGAAAGCTAATGCGGCGGCGCTCATAATTCTGATTATGGTGGTGCCGGCATCGGTGTTTGCCCAAAATAAGGTTACAGGCACCGTCTCAGACCACAACAACTCACCGCTCGGGGGCGTGAACGTCTTCGTGCCGGGCACCTCTATCGGCACCTCGACAGGTGGCAACGGAAAATTCTCCGTTTCCATTCCGGAAGATGCAAAGCAAGTCCTCGTTTTCTCGATGCTCGGTTTCAAGTCCGACACTGTGCAGATAGGCGCCCGCAGTGTGATAGACGTGAAATTGACCGAATCCTCGAATGTCCTCGATGAAGTGGTTATGGTGGGTTACGGCACAATGCGCCGTAGCGACATCACCGGCTCCATCTCCTCGGTGAAGATAAATGACACTGAAGCTGCCGGCACAACCTCTTTCGACCGCCTCATACAGGGCCGTGCAGCCGGGGTGCAGGTTACTTCGGGCAGCGCCGCCCCCGGTGGCGCCGTTGAGATCAAGATCCGCGGCACGAGTTCTTTCAACTCTTCCAGCGAGCCTCTTTATGTGGTGGACGGAATAATAATGGCCGGCGCTTCGCAGGATACTCCCAGCATCGGCTCCAACGTCAATTACACGGCACAGCAGAACCCGCTCGCTACCCTGAACCCCAGCGACATACAGGATATTCAGATACTCAAGGATGCCTCGGCGACGGCGATCTATGGCGCGCAGGGCGCCAACGGAGTGGTGCTCATCACCACCAAAGGCGGCACTTCGGCAAAACCGAGGATCGACTACAGCAGCACGGCGCAATGGTCGCAACCCACCAAGAAGATACCAATTCTGAATAAGTACAGCTATGCCACATGGCGCAACGAGATAGGCCAGAACAGGATCAATCCCGATACTACTGTCGGGATGGACTGGCAGGACTACTCCATGCGCACGGCATTTAGCAATACCCAGAGGGTGAGCGTCAGCGGCAAAACCGACCAGACGAACTACATGGTCTCGGGCAGTTTTGCGAACAATAACGGTATAATCAAACAGACCGGCCTGAAAGTGGGTACCCTGAGGATAAACCTCGACAATACCATAGGCAAATATGTGAAGGTGGGCACGAGAAGTAACTTTTCGTACATCTCCAACAACATGACCCAGGGGACGGAGCCGAGCGGCACATGGCAGACCAGCATGATCCGGCAGATGCTCAACTATCAGCCTTATCTTCAGAATGGTACGGACTTTTCAAGTGACAATGAAGACCTGTCGGTCGAAGGGCCCCAGGCGTGGTTCCGGGATTATGAAGACCGCAGCCGCGACTTTCGCATCACCCCGTCGGTCTACGCCGAGGTCAACATTATCAAAGGGCTGACTTTCCGCTCCACATTCGGCTCCGACTATCGCCGCAAGATCAGGATGGGTTCATACGGGCTGGGCCTCTATACGGGCAGTATGAATGGCGGTGTTGCGAGCGTTTCGACCCTTCAGTCGTTCAAGTACAATCTCGACAATATATTCAACTTCAACTACCAGTTGGGCAAGTACCATAACATTAGCGGTATGGCCGGTATGTCCATAGCCTATTCCTACGCCCAGAACGCCGCCGTGGCGAGCCAGGGCTTTGTTCCCGGATCGACCATCAACTGGGGCAGCGACGGCATACTTCTGGGCACCGCAGCAATGAATACCACCTCCGGGGAGTCGTTCGGTCAACCGAAAAGCTCGCTCATGTCGTACCTGGCCCGTGTGGTTTACAATTTCAAGGAGCGTTACGTGTTGACGGCCACTTTCCGTGCAGACGGCACCAGCAAGTTCAGCATCGGTAATAAATACGATTACTTCCCTTCGTTCGCATTCGCATGGAGGGCGAGCGAAGAGCCTTTCCTGAAACAATATCGCTTTATCGACAACCTGAAACTGAGGGTGGGATGGGGCCGCGTGGGCAACCAAAGTTCGGTAACGCCATATCAGACGCTTTCCACCTATGGACCAAAACCTTATGCCCTGCCCACCGGTGGATATGAAACCGGATATGCCGTCAGTGGTTTTGCCAATCCCCTCCTGCGTTGGGAGGTCGCCCAGCAGTGGAATACGGGTATGGACCTGAACCTGTTCAAAAACCGGTTGAATGCCACGCTCGACCTCTACCTGAAAGACACCAAGAGATTGCTGCAGCAGATCCCCATGCCCACTTCCTCCGGATTCAGCACTATGTGGGTGAACCGCGGAACGATCCGCAACCGCGGGATCGAGTTATCCCTCGACGGCATTCCCGTGCAGACCAAAGATTTCTCGATCAGCCTGGGAGGCAATATCTCTTTCAACCGCAACAAGATCACAGACACCGGATTGTTGGAAGGGCAATTCGGCTCGATCACCGGACGCGGTTTCCTGGGCCCGGCCGTTACATACTCGACCTATATGAAGACGCCCGGCAACATCTTCCTCGAAGGTCAGCCCGCACCTATGTTCTATGGTTATAAGACCGACGGAATCATCCAGGCGAACGAAGTAGGGCCTTACGTCGCCAATGTCGCTACGGGCACTGCCGGCCACATCAGGTTCATAGACCAGAACGGGGACGGACAGATCACGGATGCCGATTTGACCATAATCGGCAATCCGAACCCGAAGTTCACAGGTGGGTTCTTCTTAAATGTTACCTACAAGAACCTCTCACTCGACGTCAATTTCAACGCCGTTTACGGTAACGATGTGCTCAACGGGAACCGGATCATCGAGAACAACGTAGCCAATTCCAACAACAAGAATATCCGCTCCGATCCCTATTTCCTGGCATGGCGTCCCGATGCCCCCAGCAACGCCTATCCGGGCTTGAACGACATCCCGGACAACTCATTCATTCTGGACAGGTATATCGAGGACGGCAGTTTCCTGCGCATGTCGAACGCTTCGCTCAGCTATCACTTCAAGCTCAAACACCTGGTATGGGTTAAGGGGATCACCGTGTCGCTTTCAGGCAACAACCTCCTGCTGTTCACCAACTACTCGGGATGGGATCCGGAGGTGAACAGTTTCTCTTATGATCCGCTCCGCACGGGTATAGACTGGGGTTCCTACCCCACATCGAGATCTTATATAGTAGGGGTCGCTTTAACTTTCTAATTTGACACGGCAATGAAAAAAATAGTAAAACAACTGATGTTCCCCGCTGTATTGGCCGCTTTGGCTTCGCTGGCCGGATGCAAGGATTTCCTTACGGAACATCCCACTGAAAACCTTTTTTCGACACAGATATATGCCAACAGGGAAACTGCCTATACTGCAGTTATAGGTTGCTATTCGATGCTTGTCGGCGGATATTATGCGGCGCCGTGGACCGAAACGATACAGCCGAGCAGCATTTTCGTCTGCACGGGACAGGATGTCGGCAGCACCAGTCTGGGCGCCGGCGCTTTGGATTTGGCCAATATGGCCAGATTTAACATCGATCCCAACCATAGTGGTGTCTCCGCCGCATGGTCGGGGGTTTACGCGGCCATATCGAGGTGCAACACCACCATCGCCGGCATAGAGCAAAGCTCGGGCATATCCGACGACGATAAAAGCAAACTCCTCGGCGAGGTGCGCTTCCTGCGGGGATTTAACTATTTCAATGTGGTTCGCACGTGGGGACGCGCGCCTATGCCTATGATCCCGCCCACCACCATCGCCGATGCCCACCAGGGGCGCGTGGGTGTGGACACGCTGTTCCGCACCATAATCGACGATCTGAAGTATGCCGAGGCGAACATGCCCACCAAAGCGGAACAGGTGTGGGGCAAGCCTTGCAACACCGCCGCTACGGCGTTCCTTGCCAAGGTCTACGCCGCCATGGCTTCCAGTTCATATGGGGGCGGAGGCTCATATTATTTTGTCGGCAGGGCCAACCCCTGGGCGGACAGCACCGATGCGTTTTGGAATGAGGCCTACAACTACGCCAAAAAGGTTTATGACTCCGGGACCTATTCGCTCGTGCCCGATTACAATGATCTTTGGATGGCCCGCACCAAGAACACGTCCGAGTCGATATTCGAGATACAGTTCAATGCCATAACCAGTCCCGGCAATAACTGGGCGTGGGGGACTTATGTCGGCTTCAGCATGTTCACCCCGAATTCCACCACCAACAACAACGGCAACCGCATTAAAGGGAGCAGGGCGGTATATAACTGGCAAGTGGCAAAATACACCGCCGCCGACCCGCGCATGAACGCCAATTACATAATGGGAGGGTACTTTATGTCCAACCCGATGGCCTCCACCTACCCCAATGCCGTGTGGATATTTCCGACCGACACGATCCCCGGCCCCACTATCACAAGGGTTACCAACTGGCCTGTAACATTTCCGTGTCTCAAGAAATACTTTGATCCCGCGTGGACGAGCGGCGCAACCGCCAATATCAACTGGCCGGTTTACCGTTATGACGATCTGATCCTGACCTTGGCCGAGGCTGCCAATGAGATCGGCCGGCCGAAAGACGAAGTGGTCGGTTATGTGAACGAGGTGCTCCAACGCGCACGTAACTCCGGCCCCGGAGGTGCAGCGGCCCCCCAGGCCCAACCTGCCCCTTGGGACCCGAACGACCCGGCTCTCGCTACACAGGAGGGAATGCGCGAGGCGATAATGAGAGAACGCCTGTTCGAGATGCCGTGCGAGGGGCAGGAGTGGTTCGATGTGCGCCGCCGCGGGGTGGCGTGGTTCAAGATGATGGCGGAGGAGAGCAACACCGAGCTCCTCTCTCATCAGTATTCCTCGGACGTGGGACGTGTGAACCAGATACTGGTGCCTACCGACACGATGCTGGTGCGCAAGTTCCTGTTCTTCCCGATCCCCCAGACAGAGATCAACGCGAACTGGGCATATGCTACCAACAAAGACCAGAATTTCGGATACTAAACAACGGATACCGATATGAAAAGATATCTTTATGCGCTGGCAGCCCTGATGGTCGCCGCCTCGTGCTCCAGGGACAGGGCCGTAGACGACTACGGCGACAACGTTCCGCCATTTATTAAAGTGGATAACCCGTCGTTTTCGCTTCCGGGCACCACTACCGACACCACCATAGCCCTGACTTCCAACGTATGGTGGAACATTGCCGTAACATCCTACTCCGACGGATCTTCGGATTGGGTAACGGGGATCACCCCCTCGGCGCTCAATGCCACCAGGCAGATCCAGTTCACGATGACACCCAACCTCTTCTCGTTCGCTCGCACGGCGACCGTAACCGTCTCCCCGAAGGTGTCCGGCGCTACGGACAATTGTGTCTTTACGCTGACGCAGGCCCCGGCAGGGCCCTTTGTAGAGGTCGCAGGCGACGAGATCGACGCCAGCGGCGCGCTGAATTTCGGCGTTGTGGGTGGCACTGGTACGATCAACATAACCGCCAATTACGATTGGACGATAGACAACACGAACGCCCCCTGGATGACTTTCACACCCTCGAGCGGCACCGCCGATCCGTATAATGCGGTGCCTGTCACCATCACATATACGGACAACCCCAATGCCCCGACCGCTTACCGCGACGGGAGTTTCGCCATCAACTTCGACGGGCAAACGAAGGTTGTTAATGTGCATCAAGACAAGGAATTCGCTCAATCGACACTCACCGTGAACAATGGCGAGACGTTGACGGCAAGTTGGACCCCCGTAACCGGGACCGTCCAATATACGCTGGAGATCACCAATGCCGCTTCGGGCACAAGTGTTACCAATATCAATGTTGCGCCCTCCACGACCACCTTCGACCTCGGAGCATATTTTGCGGCTAATCCATATTCCAATTCGATCAATGTCGTCCTCAGAGCGACATCGGCCAGTCCGGCGATCTACTCCGAGAGCGACGCGGTCGCCACTTCCCCCTTGTTCGGCAACGGTAGCGGCGACGGTTCGGGCGCGGGCCAGGAATATATCGTTTCCGCTCTGCGCCACTTGCAGAACGTGGGTAAGACGGCCGACTTGTTGACCAAATACTACAAGATGACCGTTCCGTTCGATCTGACCGGGGTAGCCTTTACTCCTATAGGTTCGGCGGCGGCAAGGTTCACCGGCTCGTTCGACGGTGCGGGCAACACGATATCCAACCTGACGGTTACGGTGCCCACCACTGCATCGTTCTGGGGCCTGTTCGGCGTTACGGGCGATCATGCGGTGGTCAAGAACATAGCGTTCGTGAATTGCAAGATGACTATGCCGGGCATGGCAGTTACCACTGCGCCCCAGGGCTTCGGCTTCGCCGTGGGCTCGAACAACGGCGGGACCATTGATCATATAACTGTCAAGAACAGTTCTATCGATGTCACTTTATTGAACTCGGTCAATGGTGTGGGTCTCATCGCAGGGTCCAACAACGCCGGTTCCGCAACCACCATTCGCGGCACCGTGTCCAATTGCGTTACGAGCACGGACAGCAACATAAATTCCACTAACGCGTTGCTCAACAACGCCACTGCCAATGCTGTTACTGCCTGCACTGTGGGAGGTATTGTGGGTATGGGTGCGGCCAATACCAAGATCATAGGATGCACCAACAATGCGAGCCTGTCCACGAGGTGTGTAACGGGCGGTATCGTGGGCCAAAACGGCTCTGTGGAGAGTTGCGGCAATACCGGTACAATCGTGGCGGCTTCGAACGTGGCAGGTATCGTGGCCTTATACAACATTGTCTCTACCGATACGATAAGGTGGTGCTACAATACGGGCCTGGTTAACTATGTGACAGGTATAGCAGCGTACTATTTCGGCGGCATCGTGGCGCATACCAACAACGCCACTGAAAATTTGACCATTGCGGAGTGCTATAACGCAGGCGATGTGATTTCCACGATCATAAATCGTCCCAACGTCTTCGGCGGTATTTTGGCCTACGCGCAGCAGGGTACTATTAATATCCATGATTGCTATAATACGGGTCACATAAGTGCGGGGCAAGACGGCACTGTGAATACAACTGCCGCCTATGCCGGAGGTATCGCGGGTAATATCGCAGCTACCAACACTTCGATAGCTAACTGTTACTCCACAGGTAAGACTGATGTAGGGAAAAATAGTGCAAACTATGCGGCCGGTGTTGTCGCCAACCGCGTTACCGGCACGCCCGCGACAGCCATTCTGGCCAACCTCTACTTTATAACAGGCAATGCCGGAGGCCCCGGGGCGCCCACTATGGCTTGGAGCGGTAATGCCCTCAACGGTACCGGCACCACGGCGAACGTTACCAATGTTCAGGCGGGCGGCTGGACCGATGCCCAGATGCGGACACAGGCCACTTTCATCGGCTTCGATTTCAGCACTGTCTGGTCGATCTCGGGCGGATATCCGCAGCTGATCAACGTGCCCAACCCCCCGGCGCCCGTAACCGTTCTGGCGCCCCGGAGATGGTAGCGCGCCCGCGGCGGTAACTTCACTTGCGACAAGATTGGAGAGGGGGACAACCCCCTCTCTGATTTTTGTCCCGGGAATATGTCCGGCAGTGAAATAACGTATAAATACCTATTGATTTGCCGGCCATAAAGGCGCATCTTTGCATCGTGGAATAGTATGTAATCAAACGAAACCCATGAGCGAAAGACTTACCCATTTGCGCGAGCTCGAAGCCGAGTC
>Ga0123354_10002265_pt1 | contig 25150 bp, 12 predicted proteins | sample TergutLab28metaG_2_FD_97872 | JGI IMG/M metagenome (GOLD analysis project Ga0123354, IMG submission 97872) | Labiotermes labralis P4 segment gut microbial communities from Petit-Saut dam, French Guiana - Lab288 P4 | ecosystem: Host-associated > Arthropoda: Insects > Digestive system > Gut ...
AGAGATTAACGGCTGTGGGGACCCGTTGCGCTGACCACGTGACACCCCTCTATCCGCAAAAGTTGGCACTAACTTCGCCGACTGGCGGCGGCCGCTCTGTCGGTATAGTTCGCGTGCGGACTAGGGCCACGGAGTTTAGTTTACATATATAAATTTTTTTTGGACAACTGAACGTTGCATTCAAACCTTTTCCTTTGGTGGGGCTACAAGTTCTAAAGTCTCATAACGTCGTGAACTTTCAATGTAGATTCTCGAAAACTTATTTTATGCGTGTTCATTCATGTCTTCAAAACTTGAAAGCTTTACAGAAATATAGGCTATGTAGAAGAACATTACGTTTCCAAACAGAGTGTCTAGACAGAAAACTGTACATTTCAAGGCCAACATTTCAGTTACCACTTATCAAGATATACTCATTATACTGCAAGCGAATATTCCAGCATACACCTCAATTATATTGACGATCCCGGCAGCCGCGCGGTCTAAGGCGTGGGTCTGCGGCCGCTAGCTTCCTGAGATTGTGGGTTCGAATCCCACGAAAGGCATTGATGTTCGTTTCTTGTAAGTGTTGTGCGTTGTCTGGGAGAGGTCTCTGCGTCGGACTGATCACTCGTCCATAGGAGTCCTACCGAGTGCGGTGTGTCCAATGAGTTTGATCGTGAGGTCCCGTGAGGGGAGGTCGTGACCCGGAATCGGATCGGAACGCCAGAGGAATAAAAAAAAATAACCTAAGTTGGGATAACTAAAGAAAGGTAAAGGACTAATATGCAGTGTACAACAAATCTTCTCTCTTCAGACTTGTGTATTCAGCATACAGACGCTGTGTTCTTGATTCGATTCTGGTTTCTTTGGTCACGCTGTCAATAAATCGGTATATATGGCGTGGAGTGACAAGATTATTATTGAGTTCAGGCATAGCTGCAAGGTAATTCGCCGGAATTCGCAAAGAAGAACAATTTTGTTGTCGTCGTCACTGTATAAAGCTGTTATAAGTGAAACTACTTGGTTCAAATCTCTGGGTTGTGGGGGCACATTGGCACTATTAAACACACATTGCTCTTCCAGCTATATTAACCCTTATCGTGCTAACGTGAAAGATATGGTGAGTTCCTAATAATGCCAGCAAATGGCAGATAGGATTTAATTCGGCGTTTAAAGAGTTAAACATGAATCTCATTGCTCGAGTCACTGCTGCAGAACTGATAAACAAAGCAGCTACTGTACATTCAACTAGTCACACATTGCTCGAGTCATAAATCCTTGTCGCCAATCAAATCAAAACAAAAAAAGGAGAACACCTTCCTCCTATGCCAAGTCTGCTTACAAGGAAATGAAAGCTTAAACAATCACAGTCACCGTTTCATTAGCGGCTGCGGTTCATCCAGTGAACCGAAGAAGTAGCGGGTACCTGCATCTCGTACTTTACTGACTGTGAAACTGATAAAAAGCAAATTTTGTAAGATAGACCAATTTATATAAAGTTCTTTTCTCTTCTGTGTAATTAAGCACATGGACATAAAGATAGAATGGGAGGGTAATAATATCTCAGAACTTTCTAACTTTGGTGCTGTACCGAGGTAAAATTTTAGTTTCAAACTCCGGTCGCTTTACTGCTTACAGAATAGCCGCGCACTAATTACGTAGAAGGTATCTTAGGCCTCAAAATCGATCTGAACATTTTGGAAATTAGAAGGAACTTTTACCAACAGCGGAAATCAAAAACAAAATTCTATGCCTTGCAGCATGTATCCTGGTCACCATATAGTCTGGTGTGATATCATTCTTGAAAAGTGAGGTAATTTACCTAGCCAGAATTGCGAACTAATTTGAGAATGGGTAAGGTTTGCCGTCGAGTCGCTTGAAGATGGCAGTTCTTGTCAAAAATTTAGAGTCGAAACAAACACAAAGACGTTGCTTACGTCGTATTTTTTAAACTCGTAATGTTAAATTTTTACGTGAATGAAGTACAAGGTATGATAAAAAAAAATACGGTGAATTTTAAATAAAAGATTTATTACAGTAAAAAAAACATTGCCACTAATCCCCCTCAAAATACTCCCCCTCGCTTCGAACACACTTATCCCATCGTTCTTGCCAATATCTGAAGCAGTTCTGGAAGTCCTCTTTCGTGAGTGTCTTTAGTTGCGCTATCGTGGCTGCCTCGATGTCCTGAACCGATTCAACACTTTTACCTTTCATGATTATTTTGACTTTGGTGAAGAGCCAGAAGTCTCACGGTGCCAGATCCGGTGAATAAGGAGGATGAAGACACACCGTAATATTTTTATTTGACAAAACTTTCCGTACCAGAAGCGATGGGTGACACGGAATTTGTCATGATGGAGGATGAAACCGTTTGCCCATTTTCAGGTCGTTTTCTATGCACATTTTTCTTAAACGCTCTAATAAGTCCTTATAATATTCAGAGTTCACCTTAGTGTTCCTGGGTATAAACACAGCTCGCACAATTCCATCGAGGTCAAAAAACACAATCATCATCACCTTGATGTTGGAGCTTGATTGACGCGATTTTTTCGCACGTGGAGAACTGGGTGATTTCCATTGAGAACTCTGAAACCTGGTCTCAGGATCATAACCATAGACGCAAGTTTAATCTCCCGTGATGACGTTTCCTAAAAAACTGGAATCTGGAACGGCACGATCCCGCAAATTCAATGAGACTGACGAAAGCTGTTTTTTTTGTTCGGTCGTCAAAACACGTGGAATAACTTTCACACTCATCGTCTCATGTTCCAGTCTGTTTTTAAAATGTTTTGAACGGAACCATAAGAGATGTTCAGATCCTCAGAAATTTCCCTAATAGTCAGTCACCTGTTTGATCGAATTATTTCCCTTAATCTTTCAACAATCTCTTGGGTTTTTTTATGTCGAAGGATGTCCCGATCTCTCCTCGTCTTCAACCGATTCACAACCGTTACGAAATCGCTCGAACCACTTGAAACCCGTCTTCATGGTCACTGCAGCATCACCATAAACTAATTTTAACATTTCATGTGTTTCTTTAGCACTTTTTTGCAGTTTGAAACAAAATTTCATGTTAATGCTTTGTTCGTGATTCATGATTTAGCGGCACACTTTAAAACACACCTTCTCTCAACCGTAGCTCACAACCGACTGACTGCACCGAACAAGTTGAAACTTGTCACACACTGTTGCTAAGGTTCGACGCGCCGCTTCCTTTACTGAAAATCCCTGCCTTTCCGTTGGATCGCACTCGGCAGCAGCATTCACCGTACTTTTATAATCACAGTGTTATTTTAAGTACAAGAAAATCGCCGTTGTAAATAAGAGAGAGTGAGTTTAGTTGCAATATTTTAGTGATGAGAATTTCAAAGTGGTTAGATACCCTCGTAAGACGGTAGCTAATCTATATTATTTCTATTATTCTAGAATAAACTAAACTCCGTGGCCTTAGTCCGCACGCGAACTATACCGACAGAGCGACCGCCGCCTGTCGGCGAAGTTAGTGCCAACTTTTGCGGATAGAGGGGTGTTACGTGGTCAGCGCAACGAGTCCCCACAGCCGTTAATCTCTGTTTTCTAGACCTGGAGCCGCTGTGGGGACTCGTTGCGTTGACCACGTAACACCCCTCTATCCGCAAAAGTTGGCACTATTATTCTAGAATAAAAAACAAAATTGCTACACAGAATCTAAGCGAGGACAGTTAATCTTATTTTCGCTTTTCTGTAGGCTTCCCAATGCATTTTCACTGCCTGTGAAAATTTGTATGCAAAATTGGTTATATTTTAAAACGTTCGTCATGAACGCACTTGCGTCACTTTGCGGCCTGAAATACGACGATCTATTGCTAACAAGAATTTTATTATGCTGTCAAGAGACAGTACGAAATACTTGAAGTAGTCCATCTTTCAGTGACGGGAAAAAAGATGTTCGTACATTTTATGGGAATAATATGAGATTCGATTTTCGTGAAGCTTGGAAAAGCTATAAGGAAAATTGTTTGGTACTTAGGGAAAATTAGGGAAAGGGGGTAGTGAGAATATCTACAGTTTAAAGAAGTGGAAAAAAACTGTGGTGTGCATTTCTCAGCGCTGGAGAACAAGCAATGGCGGTAAAGATGACTTTTTTGGGAAAGCTAAGGAACTGCTGAAGTAGAACGAAGGATTAAAATTGTGAGAATTAATTATCTGCCGGCTGTAGTGTGTCACCGGGCTAATCTCCCGGCATTGTTACTTCATAAAGAATGATATCGCTAAGTTGCGATATGTAGGTTGCACGTGATCTCAGCGATCACTGAGAAGAAAGAGGGTGGAAATCTCTTAGAGAAATCGGTTTTGCTTTCTTTAAAATAACGACACATTATCCTTCACATTCATCTGTGTTGAATCTTTTACCGTAATTTACGCCCACGAATCAAAAGATTATCCAAATCAATTTTCCAAACAGATTCCAAAGCTCACTTCCGCTGAAAAAGATTCGTACGGCGTCTTCGTCCGGAAACGTGATGCTGATGTTATATTGTTGACTCCAAAGATAATATCCTTCGGCATCGGCTACCCTTCAAGCAAAGTTTTAATAGTGAATGCTATGAAAGCACACTAAAAGCTGCTTTGCGGAATGCATTTTGTGAAAACGCACCTGAGTTCTTGACTAAACCATGGTTTTTGCTTCCAGACCACACAATGTTACATACTTAAGAACTTTGTTATTAGCATTATACAGCGTTGGTGGAGCATCTGCAGAACACCAGCCCTAAAATTCAGACTGGTTCCCTGTGAATTTTGGTCTTTTCCAACTTTTGAATGGGAGAAACATAGGCAGATGCTTGGCACCAACGCAATCTTATGAAAAGTTTCAGAAAACGTGGCCTGTACCTTGAGTCCTGGAAACACAGTTTTTCCCCCTTTTTTTTATTTAAAGAAAATCGTGTATATATGAGGATTGATGAAGTTTATATGACGTCTATGAATATCAACACAGGCGCGCTTTGCGTACTTCTATCGCACTGATATTTATTTGCGTCAAAACAGGTTGATTTATTCTTATGAATACCTCCTTCGCTATATCTGAACAGAAAATCAGCTGAATTATCTAATGAAAGTTGCTCCCAGCACACTGAACAACTATGAACGAAACTGTAGATACTTGAGTCAAGGAAAGAATGAATATGGGTAATGGCTGTTAGAAGTCGGCCACCTGCTCCCCCATTCTGCTCACATTACACACATCCTCACTGTCAAAAGCGTAGTTTCTTCCTTCTCGGAACAGAGTAACACAACACAAAAAGAGCGCTGTAGGCGGGAGAACCCCTTGATAGGAGTGGGGGAAATTCTGTGTCAGATTTTCCGTTGATTTAAGTGTATGGTTTAGTGGTGACAAAGACATTTAAGTTTTCACCACAACAAAAATGAAAGCCCACAATCTACTTATCCTAATTTAAACTAACTGGTATATGTATGGTAATTTTTTTTGTATACCAGAGAATAGTATCAGCAGTTAAGAGAGTAGAGTTCTGTTAATGGTGGAATATTATACGTAGTACGGAGAGATTACCGCTATGATATTTCCGAATGCCCACGCACCACCCGAGGATAAACAATGTGAAACAAAGGCATATTTTATGACGAATTAGAGCAGGTGTTCTATCACTTTCTTAAGTGTCATGACACACGAAAATTCAAATGATTTTAATGCTAAATTGGGGAGAGAGAACATTTTCAAACCGACAAGAACGAATATGATTTTACGTGAGAATAGTAATGATCATGATGTTAGATTATTAACTTTTGCCACATCAAAATCCATTTGTTATGAGCACGATTTTCCCCCACCGAAATATTCATAAACACACTCGGACCTCTCCTGATGGGAAGACTCACAAACAGATTGACCACATATTGATGTAAATGGGATGGTATTCGACCATACTCAATGTAGGATCATACAGGGGAGCTGATCACTATCTTATGGTTACAAACATTAGAGAAAGACTGTTGGTAAGTAAACAAGCAGCATCGTCGTTCGATGCGGAAAGGCTCTATCTCTAGCATCTAAGTGTTTTGGAAGTTAGAAAAAAGAAGAAAATTAAAATCCCAGATTGTTTCTAACCTTTGGCGAATTTAAATGATGACAAGAATATAAATTCGGCTCGCCGAAACATAAAGAAGACTATGAAAACCTCAGCAAAAGAGAAAAAGTATTAGGAAAGAACGGAACGTCCGAAGAGAGTCCAGGTCTGTATGATAGAAAGCAACACACATCATGATTTGAAGAAAATCTTTTAGAATTTTTAAATTAGAGGAAGCAGACTACAACTCAGTTGTTACAGGCTGCAAACCAAAGTAATACAGATAATCCGAACAATGTAAGGCGTGGACATTAGAGGAAGAAAAAGAGGGAATATCTGAAAGATAAAGTTAATGAAATTGAAAAAAAAACAGTAAGACCAAGAATATCAGAGATTTGCAGAGGGGATTCACTCATTTTAAGAAGAGATACCGGCATAGAAATAATATAGGACGGGATAAGAAAGGCGATTTGGTGTTAAACTCCCACAGTATTTTGGCTAGGTGGAAAAATCATTTCGCTCAGCTATTGAATTCACAAGGGGTTAATTACTTTAGGCTGACTGAAATACATACGGCAGAACCACTAGTACCTTTAAATTTTAGGTGGCTGTTGAAAAGCTAAAATGACACAAATGACCGGGTATTGATGGAATTCAGCAGGAAATAGGACGAGGCGTTCTGAAATCCACAAACTTTTTAATTCTACGTATTTGGAATAAGGAGGAATAGCCTGAGGAGTCGATCATTGTATCTATTTTCATGAAGGTTGCTGAAATAGACTGTAGTAATTATCGAGGCATATCATTTTCGTCAACTACATATAAAATTTTAACCAACATCCTTCTCTCAAGGTCAGCTACTGATTATATATTCCGCATTCAACAAAAATGTATAAAAAAACGGGAGTTCAATGAAGTAATGCAAGAGCTCTTTATAGAATTCAATAACTCATATTATTCAATTATGAGGGAGGTCTTTTATAATATTTTAATCGAAATTGTTATAAGGATAACAATGATACAGTAAGTTTACTAAAAATTGAACCAGTAACACTGTCCGGGTAGACAAACACTTCTAAGGCACTTTTCCTATTAAGAATGGTTTTAAAATAATGAGACGCTTTATCGCCATTGCTTTTCGAATTTGCTTTTGCGTAATGCCATTAGGAGTATTCAGCGAAAACAGGAGGGCTTTTAATTAAGTGGTAAACTTCAGCCCCTGGTTTATGCTGAAGATTTAATATATTGGGAGGAAACGTACGTACCCGTGCAATAAAGAAAACGCCAAAAGCAGTAGCAGCCGTTAGAAAGGTAGTTCGGTCTAGAAGTAAATGCTGAGAAAACGAATTAGATGATAACATCTCGAGACCAGAACGCAGGACAAAATCACAACATGAAGATAGGTAATAAATTATTTGAAAGAGCGGAGTGGTTCAAATATTTGGGAAAAACCCCTAACGAATAAACAACCCTAACAAATCAAATTCCCTTGTTGAAAATTTAAGAGCAGACTGAACTTAAGGGACGCTCGCTATCATTCGGTGCAGAATTTTTAGTCTTCCAATTTTCTATTCAAAAATATATTGATAACAGTTTGGTTTGTTGTTTCTACGGGTGTGAAACTTGGTAGCTTACACTGAGGGAGGAAAATAGGCTGACGGTGTTTCGAGAATAAGTTACTGAGGAAGATACTTGAGAATAAGCGGAGTGGAGATGAACATATAACGAGGAGCTTGATGATCAGTTCTCCTGACCAAATATTATACGGGTAATCAAATCAAGAGGAATATAAGCGGTAGAAAATTTGGCATTTATGGGAAACAGGAGAGATTCATACAGGTCTTGGTGGGAAGACTTAAGGGCAAGAGACTACTTGAAAGATCTTCTCGTAGGTGTGAGGATAATAATGGAATGGATCTCCAGGAAGTCGAATGGGGAGGCATGGACTGGATTGATCTAGCTTAGGATAGGGACAAGTCAGGGGCTGTTGTGAATGGGTTAATGAATCTTCGGGTTCCATAAAATGCAGGGAATTTCTTGAATAGCTGAGGAGCTGTTATCTTCTAAGGAAAGAATATGCTCAATGGAGTTCGTTTCCCTGTAAAGTAAAATTTGCGTATTCTAATGAGGTACATAGTTTGCGTTATATAATGCCATGAGCAACTGTTGTTTTGATGAGAAATTTTGGACGAACGCATAAAATTTAATATTGTCTTCATGTGTAAATAGCATGTATTACACTCATGCAAAGAGATCATGTCTGCTGCAGTGTATAGACTTTCTTTATAGAATCCGTTCTCTCGTGGTTAGGTAAGTCCTCCCATTATGTTCTCGCTGTGTGCACTTTGTGCGAAAAACGCATCAAATCGAATAGGACTTACGTATTAAAGTCTGAAATCCAGTAAATACCTTCCTCAATTAACTAACAGAAACTAATAAATAGTACTGATTCGATAAATTATAAGACAGGATTCTTGTCCCAGTAATTAAATAAATAATCGCTTACCGTACAAATAAAAGTAAGCCAGCGTTCAGTGCAGTACTAAATTTTACACATGCCTGTTCGTAATCGATTGCATGTAAGGTTTTTAATATCTCATGAGGAAAAGCTGTAATTCGAAGTCCCTAATATTACGTTCTGTTTATAACAATATTATTTTGCACTTTTGCTGAAATTTTACAAAAGAACGCCCGTGGCCGGCGATTTCTACAAATGCTTGCAATAAGAGCAACTACTTCTCTAATCAGAATTAACACTTGGGTTTTCTGTTATTGAGACCGTGCATGTTTCTTATTTGGTACAAAGTAATTCTTTTATGTATAATTTAAATTAGTGCGAATTAGTGCAAACCGGTACCAACCCTGTATTTCGTTAAAAGGATATATAACATGTGGGTACCGATGAGAAGGACATGTTATTTTTTTATTATAGTTAGAACTCAGGGACATTATTTTCTGTGCATCTGTCACGCAATATGATGTAAGTTTGAGGGTTGTTTGACCATGCATCTTCATCATGAAGTAAAGTGAAATGCCAACTTGATGCAACACGGCACCTTCCAAACCGGACACGCGACCTACACAGCGGCTCTCACGACCACCACTCATCTACAAATTGGGTGCAGAAAACCATATGCTGCAACTCAGCATCTAATGCTCCTGAAGATGAGTGTATGTACCCGAAACATGTCGAGCTAAAGAAACTTCAATTAATTACATCGTTGCATCAAGTTGGCATTTCACTTTATTTCATGATGTGCGTTTGTTTGATTAGGAATGTAAATCTCGCCACGCCCGAACTGCATTTAGTCACGGTAAATACCGTCAGAAATTATAATATTGCTGGGATGTAATGCTTAATGTGAGGCAATGAACCAAGTACATAATATGGCCAAAGTAAACATCTCATACACACTCAGTTTTTTAAACCCGCTGTCCTTGCTCTACATGAAAATCTGATAGTTTCCGAGAGACGGAAAGAGATTTCAATAATTAGTTCAGTCAACTTGCAGTACCACCAACTGTTTTTAGGCGCGTTCGCAGAATTGTCAAAAGCGACTGTTAGTTTCGTCATGTCTGTCCGTCCGATGGAACAATTCGGTCTCAGTAGACGGATTTGCGTTAAATTTTATATTGAGTTTGTTTCAAAAATCTGTCGAGAAGGTGCCAGTTTTATTAAAACGTGACAAGAATAACAATACTTTACATGACGATCAACAAACATTTCTGATCATATCTCGCTATTTCTTCTTCAAATGTATGCTTAAGAGAAAAGTTGTAGAGAAACTCAAAATACACACTATGTTCAGCAACAGTTTTTTTTTAAATCTTGCCGTTTATGAGATAATGTGAAAAAAATTATACAGCCAGACCACAGATGACAATACGATACGGCGCATGCTTTTTTACGCTGGATGATTAACGCTAAAGACACACACTCAGAATATATAATACTTTTCTGCGGCAACAATGGTTACTTGGACGCGCGTCAATTATACTTTATATCAGCTGCCTCTCTTCTCGTTACTAATAATTGCTGATGATGTAGTCTTCGCATGAATGACCATACAAGAATAAATACTATTTTAGTACGATAAGAACAATTTGATAATCCTGACGATTTATTGAGCTCAGTAATAATTGTTGGTCCAACATAATGCTCACATGTAATTTAAGGAATAATTTATTTCGAGAAACCGGAAATTAGTAAGATAAGTCTGAAGAATACAAGTTCTGTGGAATTGCAGTCTTGGTGCATCTTATAATCATTCTCCAAGCTTAGAATTTATGGGTTTAATATCTTTACCAAAAGTGTGTTGTTGAACTAAAACGTAAGCATTTATTTGACTTCCGCTCAATTTTTATACAATCACAACTTACAACGCAGATGACGTGTCTAGTGTTGCCCGTTTAAGTGTTTTATAGATAGTTTTGTTGGAAAGACTCAAGACTTGGGTACTGGAGACCAATGTGATGATTACATGTAAAATTTCCAGAAATACCTTTGATGGGAAATTTTATTTTAAATCTATCTGTATGTTTATGCCGCACAAATTCTTACGTGTAATCGATGCACCTATTTACCTTCTGTCCCAAAACCTGTGCCGCGAATTCTCTGAGTAGGGCTCGAGGACTTGTCTCATCCGTATATTCTGAAACTCCAAACACAGCACAGGCTTCATTTTCTTCACTTCTAGTCAGACGGTGCATACATTTCAGATATACTCAAATTCATGCGCTATTGTAGGAGCTTTCACAAAACTCGAAAAGCAACTATTACCTTCATCACGCCTGTCCTCACGGAAAAACTCGGCTCCCACTGGACGGAATTATTGAAATTTGATATTTCAGTATTTTTCGAAAATATGTGGAGAACTAGGAGAAGGTATGTAGTCAAACACAACTTAATAACTGAGGTGTAATTTAATGAATGTGATGTGTTTTCCATCACATTCATTAAATTACACCTCAGTGATTAAGTTGTGTTTGACTACATACCTTCTCCTAGTTTCACACACACAACGGGGATGACACACTTCCTAGATATGTGGAGAAAATTCAAGTTTCATTAAAGTCTGACAAGAATAAAGGGTATTTTACATATGCACCTTTATTATGACATTTCGCTGAATTCTTCTTAGAATGAGAAATGTTTTACACAAATATTGTAGAAAAGATCAGAACAGGCATTTTTGTTCAATAGCTATTTTTTTCAGGATATCGTGCCTTTTATGGGGTAATGTGAAGGAATATGGTAGAGGCAGACAGATTACAGAGATCACAGATGAAAATATAACACGGCCCATGGGCTTTGCATGCCGGATATTTAAGGCTACAAACACACACGCACGCAATGAGAATGTGTAATACGTACTGTTTTCCCGCGGGAACGACTGTTTGGAGTAAGCGCTCCAGTATTACTTATTAAGTCGCCTGTCTTGTGGTGTCTAGGGTGCACAACCTGTCGCAGTAACGTGTACATCGACGATTCCCCCTCCTCCCCCACCCAGAAGGCTTAGAGTTAAAGAAAGCGATTACGTTCTGGAGCGAAGGTAAAGTTGGAAATGTAAGTATGTCATTTTCAGGGGGTTCCTTCAAAGATAATACCACAGTAATCATTTGCAATGTTATTTGTATACATGACGAACGCACACCTGTCCAGCCGGGATGTTGGCCGCCTGACCACCGAACCTTAAGACGCTTGACTGCACCTGGCAATACAAGAGAGAACTGCAAGGCAAGCAGTTCATTTTGAGACAAGTTGCAGGCTGGTAACACACTGTCGGCTGCAGAAATTGTGCGCACAGATGGAAATCATGTTAGTGTTCATCTATACCGCGCGCGTGAGTGTTCGGTAATTTATGTCCATACCTCCACATATTACACGTACATGTGACCATAGATAGTTTTATTCTTGTGTCTACAGTAAGAACTTTTGTAACTGCTTCTGAAAATCAGTTAAAGGCATGAAAATAAAAATGTTCAAATTTTCCATACGTTAATAGGAGAAGGTAAAGGGATTTGAGGCTTGCTTTGGATCGTGGTTAACACGCGTGATGTGTCAGTTGAGGGAATTTAACTAGCTAGGGATGAAGCCATCTTAAAAGAACGAAGGAGTTAGTTTGTGGGCTTGCATGTGTGGTCCATTGGCGGGTTCTTTTGGACACAGCACTGAAGTTTCGAGTTCTAGAACAGGCGTTGAAATAAGAAAGCGACTGTGAGCCATTCAAGCAGGGTCGTGCTCCTTGTAGTAATTAGCCCCTTAGAAGAGAGCGCTTGCTGATTAAACTGTCTTCTGCTGTCTGGTACGAAGCCATGTGTCTGACGGATATGTTCAGACATTTCAGAGGAACTTGCTGCCTTTACCCTGGATGTCTGTACACTTGCTTATGGTAGAAGCCAGCTTCTCTGATACGTCTCAATCTATCTACCAAACTGCATGCCATCATATCTCACAAGACGGTTGTCTTCTTAATTACCGTCGTGATAACTTCAAATCTTTTAATGGCCAGAGTGCAGGTTGTTATGAAAGATATTCGCGATATCCAAGAATACCGCTGCCGTCGATATTTGGAAGAACAAGTTCAACTAAACAATATAGCTTTACAGTTCGTACCTCACAGTAAACAAGCCACAATTTACGTTACGAAAATCAGCCGGTCAATGATGTTTGCGAAAATACGAAACGTACTGGCTGCTTTAAACACGTTTAACCTTGCTATGCTGTCACTGTAAGGCCAACTGCATAAACAGAATCAGCTGGCGTTGTTCGGTTTCTGGTTGTTGAGTGTGGAGTATGATATCCGGGCGCTGTTCCGGTCCGTGTCTGTTCTTGCGGTCTCATGATACGTGGACACAAGCAATTCCAGGGACTGTACTCATGCTCTGTGAGGGGGTTTAGTACCATGGGAACCGGACCGAGCTGTGAGGGGTGGGTGGAAATCGATTGCTGTTATCGGGCGCATAGCTGGTCAGGGCTTGGGGGGGGGGGGCGTTTGATTTGACAGTCGTGTGGCTCAGTTGCTACACCCTCTGTTTGACACCAGAACAATAGGTCCTCCTTGCTTTAGCAACCATTTTTCTTCATCACAGAAGGTGCTGCCTGGACTACAGCTATTGTCCGCGATTCAATGCTTCCTTCGTGAAAGTATTTGTACTTTCAGCTCCCCTCAGGACCATTTATATGTCTTGTCAGTGTACAGTGTTTCCTTTATTCATTCCGATTGTCAATATAAGCTTTAGGTTACTTTAAAAGCAAAAACATCTAGAATTTCGAAGTTTGTTTCGAGCAAAGCCGCAGAATGTTTTCGTACTTCCAATGATTTCTTCTTGCAGCGAGTAAAAAGAAGCTGGTGTAGTATACAGAACAATTCACTTAAAAAATTACATACGCTGACTGTCAGTGCTCGTATATTTGGGCGAAATTCCGGCGCAGTGACTGAATTTAAACTCAGACCAATTTGAAACTGAGCTCATGTGAGGGCTAATATTGAAATAATACTAAAATTTGGAGGGTGCGGAACGGATTTATTTAATTTAGGGTAGGGGCTAATTGTGGGATTTTGTAAACACAGTAATATACTTTCATTCAGTTTCCATTAAGATTGTCTAATCGTGCGACCATGACCTTCTCAAGAATTAATTGCTTACACAGAAAGCATGTGAGGTGCTATTAAAGCTTGACTAGAGTTGGAGATTAGTCCTAATCGGTGCTTATCTGGGTACGAATGTATTTTTGAAATAGAAACCATTTACCCCAAAAATGTAGTTTTAAAAGGCTAACAATTTAACGAACTTCAAAAGTGAACCAGATGGAGTTAGTGATAGAATGTTGTTTGCGTATGTTTTACAGTTCTTAGTACAGTGATATAGAGAGTTTTGTCTTCCTGAAGATAAAATTATAACTGTTGTGAAAGGACATTTGCGTAATTCTTTAAAGCTGGGTTGTTGCTTTAGAAGTACCACCAGTTTTGACGTTAAGTACTCTGCTGGGTGACAGCAAAATTTGTTCGTGAATTTCACGTGGTTCTCTGAATAAAGTTTGATGCTCTTTCTGTACACCAATAAACAATTTTTTTGCAATGCAGAGACATTGTGCTTTCTTTTAGGTTTGGACTAAATTTTAAACATTATTTTGATAGGTATTATGTTTCATAAGAGTGTTGTCAGATGTTCCTTCCACCTAATCAGTATTCAAGGAAGGTTTTTACGATGGAAATCTGTTAATTGCCTGCGAATTATAAAAGAGAATGACCATTAAAATGGAAGACAAGTTAATGAAAATGATGACTCATATGCATCTAAGACACTGAGGCATGCACGTTGCTCTACACATGCGAATTTGTGTATCCAGTTCTCTTTGTGAATTCGGATGATTAATAATGCTTACTATGTACGTGCACTCAAGAAATGAAGCTGGGTAATGTATCTCCGTTGCTGCTCCCCGACATTGTATTAAACCATACTGCCCTACTAATGTAGAACGCCACACCATTCTGCACCCACTTCTGATGTGAGATTACGGCAGCAATTTAAATTTTTGCCTTCGCCTCTGATTTGATAGAAGTCTCATGTGAATAGTCTATTTGAAAACTTTGCGCTTTCAAACTTCTGTTGAAACCGGGAAGCTTTCTTAAATTAGGCAAGTGGCCTACTTTTAAAAATAGTTTTATAATGCTATGATTGGTTGTCGCCTGGTGTAATTATTAGATTATTAGGTCGTAACTTATTTTAGCAAAGGAACATTTTTAAAAGTCGTTGCATTTTTCAGTAAGCATACTATAAGCTAATCAACAGCAATTTCTTCAAGACAGACCATGTAGTATAACGTAACACTATAACACTATGGAGAATACCTATTGTTGCAGTGTAAACACAACAATGCATTCTTTGTTTTTTCTTTGCCGCACGTCGGCCTCAAGTATATAAAAATATTGAATGTTGCACAACAATGCTTTATGACCAATATATGTCGACAGCAACAATACATGTTACGTAAGTCTGCACGTAAATTACCCGATACTGCCTTGAAACAAAAGAATGTTCGTTGATTCATGGCCTCCTTTAGAAGTACAATTTTGTTAAACAGATAGTAATGACAGATACGTCATTGCGTATTTTCTAAGTTTTTGTGTTACTTGAAACTTTTACCACGTGAGACAGAATTAGTCAGTTATGAAGCAGTAAGTACTAAATATCATGAGTACTGTCCGTATTCTTCCCTTACTTATCCGGCATGCAAATCGCACCTTTTCGACGTCGCTTTTATTGTCATCTATGACCTGTCTAGCACTTACATATTTTCCTACATTATCCCATAAACGGCACGGTTTTCGGAAAACGTTTCTGAACGTTAAATGTGTGTTTTGATTTTCTCTACGAATTTGAAAAGTTCGTATTCTAAGAAGAAGCCAGCGAAATAAATTTTCGTAGGTCTTCATATAAAGTACCAGTTATTCCTGTCGGATTTTAATGAAAGTTGAATTTTCATAATAGGATTTCGAAATATCCTCAAATAAAAAATGTATGAAACCCTTTCTGTGGGGAACCGAGTTATTTTATAGGGAAAGCAAGTAAGCAAGACATACATAAATACATACAAACATACATACAGATATACATACATACATACATAAATACATACAAACATACATACATGCATACATACATACATACATACATACATATAGACAGACAGACAGCCAGCCAGACAAACAGACAGATAAACAGACAGACAGACTCGCAAGCAGTCTTAGAGACGGAAAGACAGAGAGATAGGCGGACAAAACCACGACAACGTTAATATTCGTTTTTCGTAATTCTGCGACCGCGCCAATAACCTCTGCACCATTCTTCGATGCACAATTGAGAAATACAGACACAGAACTTACAGGTATAGAGACAGGGCTACAGACGGAGATTAACTGGCACATTGTAAGTGTCGTATAGAAATATGTACTCCACACAAAATAGCAAACAATGTCAAAGACGTTGTTGATTTGTGTACAGTGAATCGGGAAGGATTTGGAAATTAGAGTCCATGATCTGCTCCAAAATTCCATTCCGCTTTCAATTCTGTTACACAGATTAATATTATAAGAAATTTAAAATCAAATTTTGCACTCAGTAGCCGAATTCTGAACAAAAAACAATACTTTCAATGTAGCTACGCCTGAATGCTGCACTGTGTTCAAAATATACTGTGTTAACTGTACAAAGTCTGGAAATGAAACTGTCAAGCAAGGTAGTGGCGCTGATTTTTTCTATTCCCGATTATGTTGACGGGTTGACCTCTTGAACTTCTGCGTGATTTAAAATAATCCCTCTTACAGTACACAAAGGCATAATAGAGACTAGCTCTGTTGCATCACATAATTCATAATTCCTTGTTGTTGCTACAATCCTCATAATAAGGACAATGGAAATGTAGAATCAAAATTCCAGCTAAGTGCATGAGACCAGTTCCGACTCTGTGTACCACAGGTCACATTATTCCCAGGTGTATCGTGGTCACATGACACCGGAGTTCTAAGAAGTGTGAAACAAATAACACTTGCTTTCTCTTACGAGATTAAAGTAGCGAAACTGCTAAAATATTTAAGGGATGTAGGCTACATGGGGAAATCCTTTTTAGTCCTGTACAAAATGTGTTTATAGTCTTCAAATCTGAGTTGCTTTGTGTGTTTTAAAGCGCGAATTATCGCTTTCCTCGGGAGGATATGAAGTAGGGAATGGCATGCATTCTTCATAACAGTAGTATCAAGGAAAATCTCAGATTTAAAGTGTATTTTACATAGGATACTAGCGTCTATCTGTAAGATAATTTGACGTTGGACATAATTGTCTGGGTTTGATTTCTGACAGGCGCCACCACCCCGGGACTGGTTTTCTTTAGTGTAAAAAGTATATCCTATCGAATATGTACGTGGTGTTGCGTAATTGGGAATTTTACTCCCATCACTTTTTACTTCTCCATGACGAAGTTTTTACGAGAAGTGACAAATTTTCTACGCAAACGTTGATTTGTCAGATTGGCGTTGAGAAAATAAATCGGAGTAAATTACACGTGACTATAAACGAAGTTGTTAAGAAAATATTAAGATATGAGATACATAAAACAATTAGTACATTTAATTTTCCACGTAAATAAGATTTATTTGATTTATAAAGTACATTTTTGCTGATCTGCGCTCTGTTGGATCTTATGCTACGTAGTATGGCAGTTTATTTGCGAATTACGGGATAAGATATCTGTACAATCTTGAAGGGTCAAGCAGACCTTTGAAGATGGGGCGAATGGATTGTCCCGAAACGTCGAAATGAAACTTCCATTCTACACTGCGTAAAATCGCAAAACGGCGCATATCTCATATATAACATGGCGGAAGCGCTAAATCACGACGCCTTTAGCTGTCGGACTGCTGAATTCAACGAGACTGCGAAGGGCTTATTATGAAGCTGGGATGAAGAGAGCAAATGGGCATTTGGAGCACAAAGTATGAGGTGGGATGCTTTTATCAGTATGATTCTTGGGGAAATGAGGTGCGAAAATCGTTATTGTACGAAATGGACCCAAAATCGTTTTTGCATTCCGAAAGTTGCGACAGACAATTAGACACGTCGTAACGAAATGCTGATAGAAAAAAATGTGACGTGGTCTTGTGAATGGGCGATCAAATACGCAATACACTGAAGGAGAGTCGCTTAAATATGGCATTTTAACAAAACATCTTTTAATATTTTATACTCATATTCGACTGGCTCTTTACCAATACCGACTATGTTAATACGTCACACAACTGTTTTAACTGTTTATCTTGCATGCAACGAAGAGAGATACGTGTGTGAAGGACCCGTTGGTGGGATTGTGAATCAATTTGTAAGCATGTTCGTTGACGTAAATAGTGAGTCGTACTTCAGCACCGGTATATTAAACTGATAGGGTCATATTCCATACGGGCTCAAGGTAGCAGCACAGTGTAATAACTAGTAATTTTCTTTATTTGCGAACAGGAAAAGTGTTACATAATGAATACCTAGCGACAATACTGGCAATCGGTACCTCATTGTGCTGCCAGTAGTGCAGAGGGGGAGTGTGTGATTGGGTGAATAGACAAACTTGCATATTGTACGTGAAAAACACTTAGTTGGAATTCATGCACTTTTGACTTTAAAATATAATTTAATAACTTAATAACGCAACAGAAATTTGTTGCTATGAAATTGTACGACTTCTCGATAATACATCCGATATATTGTGTAGGATGCGGCCCGGAAAACCGAAGTATCGCAGTCTGATTTCTTGGATGGACGACAGATTTTTCCGTACGCCATTACGGCTGTACCGATTCTCGTTCTTATGTAGCCTCGTGCCCACTCGGAATGGAGGACTCTCTCCTTAGTTGGAAAGGCCGGGGATGGGAAGATTACCATTCACCTACATCCAGTCTGCATGTTAATAAGTGAAACATTAACTCCACTCCTCCATATTTACAGACACTACGCAGTATTTACGTTCCGGAGGGCCCGGCACAAGTCGAATTTTGCGCAATACGGCATTCAGTATTCTTTCATTCTTAGTCTCTTACGACAGGTCCACAGCCGCCACCAAAGCCAATTCTGTACTGAGTGCGATCTAGTGCTTCCTCTTTAAATTAATTTATCATTTCAGTTCCTTAACCCTTTACAACCCGAGTTAAATCCCATCCGCCATCTGCTGGCATTACTAGAAACTCACCCTGTTCTCCACGTTAGCAGGATAAGGGTTAAGGTCATAAGGAAGATGTTTACTTCTTTTTCCTCGTCTTCCCACCCTTCTATCCTTCCTTATACTTTGCATTCAATAACGTTTTTCAGAAGGCAATTCCTAAGAGAGATATGACTAATATAGTTTGCATTTCTGCGGTTTATTTTAAGTAGCATATTCTTCTCCTTCTTGACTCTACGTAATATTTCTTCATTTCTCACCCTTTCGGTCCAACTGTTCTAATCCATCCTTCACCAGTACCATATTCCAAAACTTTGTATGTATTTCTGACCTATTTTTCGAAGTGTTGCTCCAAATACAACCCTTTCCTAGTTTCTTCCTTAAACTGAATTTCAATTTGCTGATGAAGTACTCTTCGGTTTGTTGGATGTTGCTTTGCGACGGCAATCCTGGATTTTATTTCGCTCTTACTTCTTGTATTATTCTTTAAAATGCTACCCAAGTCTTTGAAAATCCCACATTTTCTGTTTGTTTTTGATCCATCATAATCTGTATTGGGGGATGGTTGCCTTGAGATTCTCATTTTCTATCCACATTCATTTCCATTCCACAGCGTCTTCCGTTCCATTCGGTCTCTCAATCACGCCCTGTAGCACCGTTTCTTCCTTACCAGCAGCATAAGGGACCTGCATATTTCACAGTGTGTATTACTTTTCTCCCTATTTTGAAGTTTCCAGACCCTTCAAGAGCTTCCTCGCTAAGGTACTCGTTGTATAAGTTGAATATTATCAGCGACAGAGCATTCTTATCTCACGTCTCTTCCACTCTTCACATGTCTTGTCTCCACTTCGTCCAGTTTATTTTAACCCTCTTGTCCATTTACAGTTTGCTGACAAATTTTCTTTAGTGCCAGTTACTACCGTTGTTCTTTAGGATCTGTATTAAACTGGCCTAGTTATCGTGGTCAGATTACTTCTGCAAATATTCGAAGTAAGCACAGAAGGATGGAGCGTGTATGTGTTTAAATGTATGTATATAAAAAGAGTCAACTGAAATCCAAAATCCAAAACACTGGAATCTGATCTGCCGCAGCGTGAACTCCCCGCTGTGTTGTAGCCAATTTCATTCCCACGAAGAAAACATCGGTTGGGTTTTAAAGTGTTATAACAACTTTTTAAAATGTATTTAAATTGCGTAACTTAAAATCACGTAACTTATTGAGTGACTGAAGTAAGGGCAAGCACGATGAAAATTTTTAACATATCATGTTTTTACGTTCTGTATTTCAAATAATATCGAAAGAATGTTTTCACGTTACGCTTTTGAAGGAGAATAACCGGCTCAGATAACGAGACTATTCCAAAGATACACGCACATGCCACAGCCTGTTGCGTTCGTGTTTCTTGTGAAATTAGAAAAAAATTTTCTTTAATGTGTATCATTTATATGGTTCTGAACTCTGCAAGGTTGGACGTCCTCATAGCAGTGAAAGTGAAGTTTTCTGTCTTCGAGTTTATGGTACCGTGTAATTTGCGGCATGGGGCTCAACAGTTCTCAGGAACGAATCGTAACGTACACAGCGTTGTGTTACAGAATATTTGCTTGCTATTTTAGTACAAAATTACGTCTGCCAATAATAATTGTCAAATTCACTCATTTCTCAGTCTGTGTTTAAACTATATTTTATTAAATTTGTAAATTTAAAATTCTTAAATTGTCATCGTTCGGGTTATGACGTCTGTAGTCTGGTGTGTGGTTGCCGAACTCTAGGAACATTTTTCGTTCACATAATGATCTCATATTTTGAAACTATTTGTAGGAGTTTCCTCCAAAATATTGATACCCATGCAATAGGTTCCACTGTGGCTTAATTCAGAATATCACAAACGAATCTACGGTCTAATTTATAAATTATCATTTAACATATTAAGGTCCAGAGTAAAAATATATATAATATGTGCTATAAAATTAAGAACTTTATTTATTTGTTCGTGTTAATGAAACCACTAGCAGTGACCATTTTTTAAGCCCCATTGACCGATTCTTTTATTCAGTAACCACAGTATTCTCTGTGAGATGTGAACTGAATTTTATACGTAATTTAGGTAAAAATTATTATCTGAATATTAAATTCCTTTAGCTTTGTACGTCTGTAAAGGAAAATCCATTATCCTTATTCCTACCAATCATTATCATATGATTTCCACATTAATCTCTTATATTTCCTAAAGTATACAACAGATCTGACCAGCCGGCACCTTAGCACAAACTTTTTGTTTCTGGTTTTTTGCGCCTTTGATACAACAAAGAATAAGGTGCAGAGTAATGAAGTGTTGTATTTAAAAATAAACCTTAAAAATTCAGACCCAACGCATGCCTGAGAGAGAAATGGGGCATTTTTGTACGTCAGCTGCATTCGGTACTGGTTTCTATACTGGAAGAATTAATTTGATCAGCTTTAAAGAACTCTGCAAAGTATGTATAAGGGTGCGGAGGACACACGCTGACCGATTGAACTCTCAGGCGCTGTAATCCTTTTCCGCCTTTCTTCAGCTTTACAAAAGAACGTCTGCGGGAGCTCATAGGTTTCCAGCCCATTCGATCTCTCTTCACAAGTCTGCAGCAAGATGGAAACTAATATGATAAGAATGAACTTTTCTTCACTTCTCTATTCAGCTATCAAATAAAGGCGAAACCTTTTAAAGATTAAATTTGAATTTACTTCAACATCACCTTTGCAGAAGCAGCCTTATTCGCTGAAGCCTAGGGCATAAGAGGTATAGTAGGCGTGCCTTCAACAGCACATAAACTGCTAGCAGTTAACCAGAATTACCTGTCGGCGCACCGGCAGGTTTTAATTTGCCCACTGGACCTGTAAAGATAGTTTCCATATTCAGCAGTTCGCATTTTTGTCATTGGAGTTGCCCCAGATCCAAGCATTTGACTTTTGGGTGGACGTATGCAATAAATAGCCTTTCGCTGGATCGCCAAATTTTTGGCCTGATTCGGGTGTAGCTACGCATATAACTAGGAGTCATTCCAAAAATAAAGAAGCTGTAGGAGATAGGAGTTCTTCAACATTGGCCTTATTTGGCTGGTAAAGATATTATCTGCCTGCTGAACCCTAATATATTACAGCCCTGATTATCCCACCTACAAGGGATTGAATCACTATAGTATAACTGAAAATTTCGAAAATGGATAATGAAAAGGCTGTGTGTAAATATTACCTCAGTATGAAACTAGAGTATTACTTGTCAAATTACTAAGAAAATACCTGAAAGCATTAAATAAAGCATCTTACAAACATCAGTAGTATTTCAAGATTTAAAGTGATGTGAATGTGTAAACGAAAGTTTCTTTACAGAAATAAGTTCTTATTTCAGAGCCCCTCCCCCCACTACACTTTGCCGGAGCGTCTGAATTGTTTTTGTGTTAGACGCCTTCTTTGTTCAACGTAAGAAAGTGAGGTCTCGGTAGCTTTCAACCCCCAGTACGGCACTTTATATCAGCTATCCATGTTTCTTAAATACCATCTATTTCTTGGTCGTTGACAACATGATTATTTTGTCGTTATCAGTCAAATGTTCTTCTTGACACATTCGTGTTTGCCATTATTTACAGTTTTACAGCCAGGTATAAGTTTCAATTGACGAAAAATATCCAAGTTTCTTCCACCGTCAGTTTCTTTTCAGTGTCTTGTTGTTGTTTAGGTATCTCATAGGTTTAAAGCGTGAATGAAGATGTCTCTTTTTATACTTATTCTTATATTTTTCGATCATACAATTTTTTATAGGTTGATATAAACAGATCACAGGTGGCGGTAGAAATTACACCCCTCTTCCCCAAATTAGAGCTCTCTTCCCTAAACTACACCCATATTCCCCAAATTACACCCCTCTTCCCCAAATTGCCAACTTTTCGTTAGAATAAAAATGCGCTTTATTACTGACAAGAATTGCTTTCTTTCCTGGTATGTAGATTTTTTTAGAAACTTTAGTGTGAAGTGATAAATTGAGTAAAAAGGAAATAAACGTCAAAATAATTTAAATTTCTTCTGCACACTTTTTAATATTATGCCAAATGGGAAACCCTGTTGACGAAATATGTTTGATGGAACGGTTTTTTTTTGGGGGGGGGGGTGATTCCTATAAAAGCAAATATTGTTTTATATTTATTGATGCATTACAACGGGTAAAATCCGTCACTCGTCCTCCCTTCATTTGTGACTAAGATGATTTTCTACGAAGGAAAGCAGTGTTTTCCTGGAAGTATTTTAAAGTTTAATCGGTTTTGTCACAAGAGACAAAGATCTATGCCATCGGCGGGATTCTAACCCACAATTCTAGCAAGCGAGGGGCCGCAAATCTAATCCTCAGACCGCGCGGCCACCAGGGTCGGCTGGTTTCTTTATTACTTTTACTGACAGCGAAGTGTCCAGCCTGTATTGGCTGTGAAGTTGGTTCCTTTTTGATTCGAATGCTTGTAAAAAAAATCGACCTTATTTTTTAGGAAGTAGTCGAATTATTGATGCATATTTCTCTTCTTCTTGTGTGAACAGGAAGCATAAAGTTTGGCGCACATTATTTGTTCATATTTTTCACAGTATTTTTTAATTTTTTTTCTTTCTTTCTTTCTTTTAGGCCTTGTCTTGTAGCTCTGGTATAACACCAGTTTCAGTTCCTCTTCCTTACCTCTTCCAGCCACAAGCACAAGAATCACGGTCAACTTCAGATTTTTGTACCACTTTTTCAAACTCACACCTTTCTCTAGTGTTTGGAAGGCTCCACTTTTGTGCTCCGTGGAAGCAACATCTTTCTTTTTCTTATTTTACTCATTAATGGAAAATTCACCACTTTATGATATTACGAACGCCCGACAACGTGCTGAAGCAAACCTGCACTCGTATATTCGAAGGAAATGTCCTGATCACATTAAATGGCGTACACAAAATTTCGCGAATTAAAAGTGTAAGCACTCAAACACAGACAGTTAATACGTGGGCTAATTAACACCGTGGAGAGTGTAATTCTTCCCACGACACGTGGAGTTCTTTATTTTTAAAATGTAGAGATTTTTGTAAAATGGACATTGACGAATGTGATATAGATTTTTGACGAAAACGCCTGCCTGATGGAAGGACAAATCGTATAACTGAAGGTTGGAAAATCAGGAATTTTCCTATTGTAATGGTCTGTGGATAGTAAGCTTCAAATTTTGTACTCAAAATTTTGTAAATAATTCTTCCTTCTGCATGCACACCAAACGTCCATCCTATAAAGTATTTCTCGATATTATTACTGTAAAAATGTTATGCGAAATATACAAGTTTTGAGGCTGCTTACTGTTTAATTTGGTCTGATGCCGTGCTAATTATTTCGACGTAAATATTGTTACCAGCTAGTGCCAAACATAGAACTTCTATTCCGCTTATTACTTTATCGGCGGATATAAAATAAATTCACACATCAACAATACAACTTGCTTGTCTTTTGAAATATACTACTTTTCTCGGCAATTTCTTAAATTGTTTCCCATCTCTCCCCTCCTCTTCTAAATCACTTTTCATATAACCTCTTTTCACCCTTTGCCTCACTTCTGGTTTCTGAGTGCCTCGTAAAAACATTGACGTTCTCTGTAAAATCACGATCAAAAAATAACAATATTGTCGCTTTCTCTTATATAGGATATGGCAATAAAAAACAGCATATCTGTTTGTCTTATAGTACAATTCGAGCAAAGTTTTTGAAACGAATGTGCTGCGACGCATATTTCTGTGACGTCCAATATTACATGAAGGAGACCTGATGCAGTCATTGGTATTTGCAAATACAACGAATTAAAATTTATGTATAGAAGTGGGAAGGACGAAGTCGTTTAGATTTATTTTTTTTACAAGATTGAGTCTCGGTGAAATGGGATGACATAAAATATTGCATTTGATTTATAAGTTGTCGGTATGAACACACATACACACCACACACACACACACACACACCACACACACAAACCACACAGAAACCACACACACACACATACCACACACACCACACAAACACCACACACACACACACACACACACACAAAACACACCAAACGCATACACACACACCACACACACACAAACACACACACACACACAAAACACACACACCACACACACACACACCAAACACACACCACACACAAACACACACACACACACACCACACACACACCACACACACAAACACACACAAACTCACACACACACACACACCATATTCACACATACCACATTCACACACCACACACACACCATACACACACACATATATACACACAAACCACAAACACACACACCACACACACACACACACACCATATACACACACACCATACACACACACACACA
>Ga0123354_10002267_pt1 | contig 25140 bp, 5 predicted proteins | sample TergutLab28metaG_2_FD_97872 | JGI IMG/M metagenome (GOLD analysis project Ga0123354, IMG submission 97872) | Labiotermes labralis P4 segment gut microbial communities from Petit-Saut dam, French Guiana - Lab288 P4 | ecosystem: Host-associated > Arthropoda: Insects > Digestive system > Gut ...
AGCTCGAAACATGTAGAGAATGAATGACGACTACCCCTGAAAATAAAGGATAGTCCACAAGTGTCATCATGTTGGTTATTTTTTGAAACAATTATAATGATGCACGGAACAATGAATGTAAAATGTATGATACTGAATTATGGACATGTATTTTTATTTATTTTTCTTTTCTCTTTATCTTTTTAAGCCGCTGTACTTCCTTTTCCAGTAAATGGTGTGTCTTCACCTAGGAATGACTAACTCAATTAGGCAGTGGTCCTTTCGAAACTACCAGTCGATCGATTAGTCATGTTCACATGATGTGCCACAGGAATCGAGTCCCTTCTCTCAAACCCTACGTATATAAGATCTAAGTTACCGTTACGATATTTTAATATTATCCTCCAAATGACTCATAGGTCCACCAAGTGGTCTCTTCAGGGTGAACGACCAAAATTTTAAGTGCATCACTCATTGCTCCCACGCGCGCTATATAACCCGCCCATCACATTCTCCTAGGGATAAACATCATTGGACGTACTTGACAAAATTATACATTTCCAGTGTCGCTTTTATTATGTGTTTTCGCAAAATTGCGAAAAGAGACCATTATCTTCATGAAGCCTGTCTGTCTCGTCTGTCCGTCCGTGTAGAACAACTCGGCTCCCGCTTGACGGATATGCATAAAATTTGATACTTATGTATTTTTCGAAAATTGTTGAGAACATTCAAGTTTCATTAAAATACGACGCGAAAAACGGGTACTTTACATGAAGACCAATAAACATTTTCTATAATATCGCGCTCAGTTCTTCTTAGGATGCGCAATGTTTCAGACAAAAGTTGAAGAGGAAATCAAAACACACATTTTATGTTCTATCCCAGCATCGTGCCGTTTATGAGATAATTTAGAAAAATGCTGCAGATCAGGGTAGGCCACAGATGACAGCCTAACACGGCGGATGCGGCACATTGCATGCTGGCTGACTAATGCACGAATGCAGATACACACTCAGAATTTGTTATACTTATTACTTTTCCGAGGCAACAAATGTTGCACGAACGCAACTCATTGCCTGTCCTGCTCGTGAGTGAAACATAGTCCTCCCCATAATTATTACGAAAACAGTATATTTATGCTGTTTTAAGAACGCGCTTCGCAACGCTTCAAATATTTGCACACAGTTTCTTTCACATAACAAGAGCACCAGTTCTGATCTAAAGCTAGTTTCCTTTGAATCAGTGTTGACGTTATAGCTCATGCCCTTGTTTCTAGCTTTTGTTTGTAAACAATGGCAGAACGGAAGAAAGCCTAGGCAAAGCAGCACATGCTAGTTGCGTCACACCGCTACATTGGTTCGGAAGGGGGGGGGGGGACCACGTGACCTAATGGCTGCGTCCCTACGTGTACACATGCTGTGCAATATGTGTTGGCGTGAGACATGATGGGACTGTCTGATTAAGTACTGAAGACACTGCAGTGAGGCACAATGCATTTGGGGTACTCAACTGGAATGCTGCCCGGGCTACTGGCTATCCTAAAATGTCTTACTTGTTCCTCAGGCCGTCCAAATGAATGTCGGGATAAACCTAGCCTCCCACAACTGCCTCTTTCCAAACCACTGGCTGCTCACCATTCATGACCATACTAATATTTCAGTTTTCGCTATAGCAGTGTATCCTAAAGTTTTCTTTTTGCTCGCGGACTCCTTTTGGCATCGAAAAATAACCACGGATCATCACATCCTTGCTCAAGTAGAGTGTCTGGATCAACAGGACCCAAAATTAAAAATTTATATCTCAGAATTCATTTTAGATGGCTATAAAAGATTCCAGTAACATACTAACAATGCACTGCATGTTTTGACCTTAACTGGAATGACCGTCGCGCGCTTCGTGGGTAAAGGGGATTCCTTAACTGGATATTCCAACGGTCTTACGAAATAAACACATCGCCAATTAAAGAAGTTACGCGATTATTTTTAACAACACATTACTCCTTTACGCTAATCAAAAAATAAGTAAATTTCAAAGTAGCCATTACAGAAATGTATCCGCGGATCCCTTAAGGGAGCACATTTGGGAAACCACTGCGCTACACAACGTTACATCTGTAGCTGAAAGCTATAGGCCCTGCCTCATAAAGGATGCCGAAGAGTGAGAAAGGGTAGAAGCAGTGGTCATACGTCATGAATTTTATATTTCACAGACCAGAATGTTTCTGGTCTGCGAAATATAAAGCTCATGACCTAAGGCTAATAATGTTGGTACTCTTAGGCCCTAATACTGATGACGAAGAAACTAGAGAATACTAATGACTACCAACGTAGGCATGGGGCATCAGGTGGTGTTAGAAAGCCAAAGAAAACATAGTCTCATAAATACTGGAATCGAAAATTATGTAAAACGCCAAACATATTACGATAATTACTCGTAACCGCCTGTTCAAGAGCATGTACCAACTGCTCTCACACGAGCTCCGTATTTTGCCACACAGCACATTTACAGACTTCAATTGGCTGAATTAGCTATAACATTTTCCAGCCCTTCTAGGCTAGCTACCAGATGCCTCCTGATGCGATGCATGCAAGTAATTATACTTGCAGTTTGTGTATTCTGTCACTCAGAAGTGGACCGATCAGTGCAAGGTAAGACGCCGGTACATAACTCCATGCACCAGAGTCCTTCTAGATAAGCTGACAGTTATTCAGCTTCACACAAGATTTCTCGTCGACCTCGAAGGTTAACTATCCTATTCATAAAAATCTTTCTTGGGCCATAAGCAGAGTGAAATATTCCCGTCTACACCCTAACATACTATTTATTTAGCACCCCTCGCAATATTGTTGTCCCTGTTGTTTTGGGGAGAAACAGGTATAAACCTAGGTCTCCGAAATGATCTCTTGTTGTCAGGTTATCCGACTACAGTTTTGTGGGAATTCTCGTCTCCCCTATGCACACTACATGTTGCACCCATCGCGATATAACCGCAAATGTTTATTTTTACAGTGCCACATTAAAGTTTGTTAGACTGTTAAGTTCCGTACAATTCCTACACGTAAGATGCATATTAACCGCACAAACGAACTTTTATTATTGTGGCTACTTGCTGTGGTGGATGTGAGGTTTACAGAATCGGCAGCGACAACAGGGTGATCAAATGACGGTGGCTGATGATTCATACAACTTAGCATGGACAAAGAAATCTCACACATACGTAGCACGTAGCCTACTTTAAGGTTCCAGACTGACTCCCACATTTCTAACACAAATGGTCGCCATTGTAAGGTTGCTTAAACGTTTCTTACAATTAGGGTTCACACTCTAAATTAATATTTTGTTAACAACGAGGTTTCATTACTTCTATCAGCGTATGTTATCTGAATTCATTCCCACGTTACGAGAAGCGTACGTTGCATGACGATTCAAGCAGCACAGCAGGAACTGTTTACAGGCTCTTACGTGCTCAAAGCATAATTATATCCTTTTCGAAGGAACTACGTAGCTCGTTCTCTTTTAATTTCCGATTAACTGCACATAACCTTTTAAAAATAGGTGGTAATTATATGTACCACGTGCTGTAATACCGAGAAGCTCTACACTTTGCATATGCATTATGTTTACGTTCTTTGTGTGATTCTCACACTAAATACCGACTGTTTCCCTAAACAGTATCAACCGACCGGTCTTTCGCATGGATAAAGACTGTTCTCTGTGAGGTAGAAACTGATGTTCTATGTATAAGTAACAAGCACAGTCGAAGATATCAGCCACTACCAACAGAAATGGAAGAGACACGAGGCAAAATTGGACGAATATCGTCTCCCACTACTGGTTTTCCAGCAACATCTGGGCGGACGTCGTGATATGGGAAGATCAAAACGAAGATGGAAAGACAAGCGCCATCTTCAGAATCAAGGACAACAGTTCTTAATGGACCTAAACCTTAGCGGTTCATGATGATGGATGATTATGATGTTTAGGCTTCAAACGGTTCATTATTCGTGCATTAAATTTTATTGCCTCTCTTGAGTCAATTTAGGCTTGATTACTCCAATAATTTTTCTATATGACGTACTGCTGGAGTTAACTGCTTAGCACGTACACACATTTGTACGAGATATGTGCCATGGTACACACGAGAGAGACGGAGAGTGCAAGGAAGAGAGACAGCCTATTGCAAGTATGTGAGACAGTAGGGCGATAACCTGCGTGCGAGCGGGCAACGGAAAGACCGCAGACAAGCCAAACAATGAGCAGCCGACCGATCTCTTCTGTTTAAGTGACGCTAAGCAAAGTTAACCCTACAACCTGCCAAGAAGGCACACGGGGGGGGGGAGTTGTATAGCTATACTCTTTCCTTAACCTCTGTGCTAGATACGGGTGGGTGGTTAACGTCACGCCCCGCACTCCTCCTCCCCCCTCCCCGGTTACCCTCGGGAACGACCCGGTACCCATTATACAGTAGGCTGGTTGGGCCCCAGGGCAGGTCTCGACGAAGGCAGAAAATCTCATTTCTACCGGGGTTCGATCCCTGGAGCGTCTAGCCCGTAGCCAGTCGCTATAACCCGGCCCACCTCCAGGGGGCTGTATCGCAGCAAAATGTAGTTACACTTTCAGAAAAACTAACAACAAATCAGGTGCATTTTAATCACACTGTTCGCTTCCTGAATGACAGCACGATCAAAAACGAAGTTCCTGACATACTGAAGACGATTTTTCATACGGTACCAGCATTTCAGGCACATCTGGCCAACTCCATGCACCACAGTCCTTCCTGAGAAGCTAACACGTAGCTGGTCATTAAGTGTTGACAACAGCCGGCCACTTGTTCCTGGCCTGAGGCAGAAGCAGGCAATCCACATTCTCCCATCCAACTTATTTATGATAAATTTCAATGCTATTCTTCAAAGGTCTTCCAAGTGTTCTCTGTCTTTCAGGTTTTAGAACCAAAACTTTGTACACATTTCTCTTCGCCCATATACGTGCTACACGTTCCGTACATTCCGGCATTTTAGCCATATATAATGAAGCTATAATTTAATGCGCGTAATATTCAGAGGTGACGACCATTCCAAAGAAAAATATTTAACATTAGCTCTCAGACTTCATGTTGTTACCAGCCAGTTTCCTTACATCGAGCCTCAGGCTGAGTGGCCGAAAGATGAGACAATAAACTGGTGATTTGGTTTTTAACCGGTTCATGTAACAATATCGAAATTAATGCACAGATGTATTATACGAATTTTAGAATGTGCGGAGAAGGTTCAAATCTCTAACTGCTGTCCGCACATAAGACCTGCATTCATCAGATACGGATTTTATCAAACCTCATTTCCACGAGCAAGTTTGCTTGCGAGTGGGAAGTAAAAATTTGCGAATGTTTAGTGAAACGCAACAACGTCTGTCGAAGTCTAGCGACCCCACAGGATTATCACTGATACAGGCTCACAGCAGCACAGTTCACTTCTCAGGCGCGTTGGAAAATTGCGAAAAGCGACTATTAGCTTCGTCACGTTTCCCCTACCTGTCCGTCCGTCCGTCCGGATGGAATTTGGTTCCCAATGAACGGATTTTCATGAAATTTGATATTTGATTAGTTTTCGAAAATCTGACGAGAAAATTCAAGTTTCATTAAAATATGACAATAATATCGGCTACATTACAAGAAGACCTATGTGCAGTTATGATAGTATCTCCTTCGACTCTTCTTAGAAAGAGAAATGTCTTAGACAAAACTGGTAGAGAAAACCGAAACAACCAGTTCAGGTTCAAAAACTTTTTACCAAAGTTCGTGCCGTTTATAAGACAATGTGGAAAAATATGGTATAGCTGGAGAGGCCACAGATGACAATATAACACGGCGCCTGTGCTTTGTACGTTGCGTAGCTAAGGCAACAGACACACACACAGAATATGTGATACGTATCGCTTTTCCACGGCAACAATTGTCGCACGAACGCGCCTCAATGCTACTTTTATACGCATACGGCATGTCCTGTTTAGCTATACGACCACTCCATAGCATTCATGTTCGTCAAACGGTGTTTTCCTAAATGTAAACAATCAGTTACTGTGGTATAATAAGTATCAGAACATTATTAATAAATGTAGTTGAAGCGAAGCTTTGTGACTGTATGTTAGTGGCGATTAATAATTGCTTCACATTCCTCTGTAAATATTTCCGAGATAATTATCATATTAAACCGGTGTGAATAACGGAAAGTTGTTGCTGTGAGCCGGGAAATTCAGGTGGACAGTTACAATGTTAAAGGATGCCGAAACAAAATTGGTAACCTTCATGCGTTTTTCAACTAATATAAAACAACCACAGCATTAATCACAGTCCTGCAGGTCGATAAACCAGACTGAAAAAGGCCAAGAACAGTTGTACTGTGATCTGTTTGCTTACCATGACGTACCACATGCGAGCAGTTATGAAAACAAATTCCTGAACTCAGTGTGTGTCTCCCGCTGCCAGGACATACATATTTATTTCGAAGATGGACATAATTTAAAGAGGACGAATGCTAAACACGCCTTATCTTGCTTTTTATCGCGTCACAGACACATGGCAATTCAGTCTCTCAAGTGGAGAATAATCAGTTTATAAACAGCTAACACAATAAACTCTTTAGATAACGTGCTTATTTCATTTCTAGTTTATTTAGCAAAGCTATCACAGTACAGATTACGCACACAGTGTAGGTCTTCGGATATGAAAGAGAGCATCCAGGAGTCAATATGTTGATTTTGTTCTCAACTTGATTTGGGCAATGCAGTCTGCAAGACTTAAACAAAAACGAGTAACAGATTAATTTTCACGAAACGTACAGATGCTCAACAGCATTCTGTAAGATATACCGATTTCCGCCCAAATCGGAAAATAAATGCTGAAAGTAAGAATATAAATTCATTCCTGTTCTTAATGGCTGTTACATTTTCAAGAAACTAACGATCATTAAATAGATTTTTGTGCACATCTCATACAGGGAATACTATCTAACTCTGATGACAAATGTAGAAAACACGAGCAAAATTTCATTTACGCATTTATATCGCTTTCGCTACACATATTTTCAGGAAACCCACAAATGCTCAACAGCATCATGTGCAGATCTCTTGTATCGAATTTCAACCCAACCGAAAAATAAATTTGCAGGTAAAAACTCATTTACGTCCTTAAGAAAGTTATGGCTTTCAGTGAAGAGTTCATGAAACTAAGAACTACTCATCGGCATTGTGCCGATATCTTCTATATTGAATTTCAACCGAATAGCCCATGATATACGGAACGTTATTCGACTCTTCAGTACAGGGGGACTGTCATTGAGTCGATGTTACGAGCCTGATCTTGCTCGATAGTTATTTTGTAAAGAACATCTTATTTATCCTGCTCTCTGCAGTTTCCTATTTTGACCGTCTGTTATCTCCTTCCTGCATTCTCATTTTTCTCTTTCCAGTTTGGCACAGCATGCAACTCAGCTATGCGCTACGCTCTCATTACTCGACCATCAGCCATCTTGCCTGTCTGTGAAATGTACACACGCTACTTCCTGGTAGGTACTAGCACAGACTTCCACACTGGCACTGACTCAACAACGAGCCTTCTGCTCCACACGTTCATAGTCAATACGAGGCTTCAATACAGGCCCAACATCTCCATTACGGAGCCGCTACAGCGCAGGCTGTAATGACGAGGCTACGGACTGGACTGACGAATCACAGTTCGGTTCCCGGCAGGAGCAAGGGTTTTATCTCTTCTCCAGAGCGAACAAGACCGCCTCGGCGTTCAACCAAACCTCCTACCCAGTAGGTGCCGGGGCTGCTATCCTCGGGGGTAAAGCGGCAGAGAACCGAGGTTAAGAATGAGTGGAGCTATGCCTCCAACCCCCAATATGCTTTTATGGCGTGAACAGCACAGCTTTGCTTCATTTCGAAACTTCATCTACGTATTGGACTGACGAGTAGATACTGCAGTCGCAGTGTTTTTTTTTTGAGTCGCATTGTTTTTTTTAGAATCTTAGACTTTTTCACTGCTGTTACTTATATTCACTTTTATTTCGCTTTTGTCATTGTATAAATATTTAATCAAATTGGTTAGGGGAACAACGCTGTAATTTGTCCTCGAACATGCTGTACATACTTTCTTTGCATACATCCTTAAAAAAAAAAGTAATGCACCTTGCTTTCCATTGCAATATCATTTTTCATATGAAACGTTTCACCACGAAAATCGGACCGTTGGTCCAATTAATAGGATCAACTCCTGTTGACTTCATGTTTGTAAAGACCAACTGAATTACTATCATTCTTTTACTTTTAATCTCCCCAAGGAAGAGTATTTTATTCTTCTGCTTTCAACTGATGACAAAACTTTTCAACTTTAGAGCCTCCTATTGTATCTTTGGAAATACCTTTCATCTTTTGAGTTTTACCGAAGAATAATGGAGACGATGTAGCGACTAGCTACGGGCTGAACAGATCAAGGTTCGAATCCCGGGAGGGTCACGAAATTCTCTGTCTCCAAAACCGCGCAGACCGGCTCTGGGACCCCCCAGCTGCCTCTTCATTTAGTACCGGGGTTCTTTCCCGGTAGAAAGAACTACATTCTTCTGAGAATATTGCAACATAACAACAGAAGTGTGAGATAAATAATACACGTTTTCACAGCGGTTCAACGTTAATGTGGACCCCTCGCTATACATTTTCATTAGCCAGAAACACTGTGTGACTGATCACTCAGTTCAACAGCATAGACGAACTCGTTGACGGAGTGCGTACTTTAAACATGCGATCAGCTAATATCAACTTCTGGTGCAATATTCACAGACATGTTTGTACGAGGCTCTTGCTCCTGAACACACAGAAAACAAAACATTATGTCAGGGTTAATGGTGTTCAGCAGCGGTTTGAATCTGACACATCTGTAAGCGGTTGCAAAATTGCGACATGGCGGCGAGACGAACGCAAACGGGTTACCTGCTGGCACCAAACGAAGTATGTTCCCCTGTCGCGATCTTCATATTTTGCTCGCACGTAACTGGGTGCTGGGCGATTTATTTCTGTAGCATCCTTCATTCCACAGCAACGAAAACTAGGGCACACGTGTCACAAGGCGCACAGACTATTATTAACAGAAATAGTTAAAACTTACTGCGCAAGTCCGGCAATATCTAGTTTCAACGCTTCTAGTACAGTGGGGCTGCACTCTAGTGACGTTTGTTTTGTCAGACATTATATCTTCCGAAGAAGAAACTACAGAGAATAAGGGAGATAAATTCGCTCAGAGTAATATATTGATGATGTATTACAAATCACTTTTGTATGTTTCTTTTAATTATTAAGGAAACAACTGTGTATGCCACTTAATATCACATTATGCGTTCTACAGCATTCATCACTTACAGTGGTGCCTTTTAGATATCAATGTGACAGTGACACTCATTAGTCGTAATGTGTCTGAGATATTATGTAGCGAATACCTAGATGAACAAACGAAAGTCTCTTTTTCGTGAAGATATCACACTATACTTCAATGTTTACGAGTGGTCCGACATAGCACACACATCAAAGAGAAGCGGACAGAATACGAATAAATGTGGCCAAACAGTACAAATCGTATTACCTATCAACTAATTACGGGCTACGACAATAATTATACTGAATATATTCAATTAACTGTAATAATAAAATGTAGCATAAGACTATATCAGAAAGAATGTCAAGCCAATTTCATGTTACAGCACATACAGCGTGCTGAAGTCACAGATGTGCTGCGGCTTGTGTTCTTATGAACAGCGACAGTAGGGAAATTAGATAAACGTAATAAAGTTTCAACTTCACAGAACCAATAAACTACCAAGTTGCTACATTCACTTATCGAGTTTTCGCCGAAAAGCGCTTCCTGAAATTCAACCCCAAGTCCTTCCTTGCCATTTATGATAGCAGGCCCGCGTGTTCCCGACGTTTCAAATAAGTCAACTAACAGTGCACCTGTGTCTGTTAAAACATCTGTGTGTCTATTTATGGAGGAGGGCGTCCAACTTGAGGCAGAACCCGTCCGTAGAATGTACATTAACGGTGTGAAACATTTTTGCCTGTAAACCTACCACTTATTCCCACGACGCGCATTTGGGAGAGACAGGTTAACAGCTAGACGGACAAACGAACGTTTGGCATTTATAATTATGTAGATTTACAGACACATGCAGAAGTCTGTAGAGACAAAAATGTTTCAGAATTGGAATGGAGCCGGGCAGACGCACATGCAGACGTTGGTGCATTTACATTTCGCAATACAACAGTGCACACAGAACGTGAAGCATTGGCACCGGTTACACTACAACTTCAAGTACATCTGGTCCTTGTTTTACGCCCTAGCTGCATTCCCGAAAAAGTAGGCGTAAATAAAAAAGGCTTAAATGAAAAATATTCCCATGAGATATAAGGGGGTTAGCGTAATAGAACGCGGCCAGCCAAAGGGCGTTAAATGGAAAATAAGACAGCACATATTAAGAAGCATAATTGGCCATTAGAGTTCAAGTAAAACGGGCGTTAAACAAGGGTATGGTGTACTGGTGTTTCATTTCGCATCGCCTCTCTTTTATTTGGGGCGCACTGTGAAGTCAGTGTGTGGCATGTATGTGCTGCTAACAAGAAGCTAGCACCACTACTGCAGTTAGTACTGCTTCTTCAGATCAGCTACATAACAGAAAGATGCCGTGATGTGTGAATAACGAACTACCGGTCGAGGTTGTGTACGCAAGCGGCCGTGACCTGAGAGAGGCACTCTCCCCTCATTTGCATGGAACTCTAAGGGACACACGAAGAATCTCAGTCAGGAATGACTGTCACAGGGACTACGTCGAATCCAGAACAGCACGAATTCGAAGCAAACAGTGCTGTCACCTCAACCGTGACGTTCAGTGAAACCACCATACTCTGATACACGAGTAATATACTGCCATCATTTTATTTGGCATATATCGTTTGTCACTTTCTGTCAGCTCAATTACAGTATTAACTTAGCCCCCAAAGTCTATTGTCCATACAGGAGGCGGTATAGCGGCGGAAAGTAATAACCGATACTCGTTAGATAACATCATGACTTTTATACGCTCATTAACACATGCCACTGTTTCTATAAATAAGGATCGCGAACAGAACCCCAACCTCGAACGCAACAGGAGGCTACCCTTGTCCCGTTTGGACGGGAAAAAACGAATCTGGCCCTAACAAAAGTTGTAATGTTGCACCATATTCATCTCTTACTCTGTTTTTCTTTATTTCTCTATCGATCGTGTTTTCATGTGCAAACGCAAGCTTAGATACTGCTGGCCCACCCTGCTTTGTACCACTTGCATTTAAAACATTTTTGTGTGTCTGCGTTGAGTTTCGATCATGATTCACACGCAGACGGCGGATGGGTGATTCATCGCCAGACGGTGTTTTTAATTGACCTGCAGCGGCTGACTAACCACGAAGTGCTGCGTTGCGCTGTCACACGGCAGTTATGTCAGCTTGTAACTGATTTAAAAAAAACACACACAGTTCTCAGCGCGTGTCTGCACCATATCTGCAATGTCTGCGAATGTGCATATTTACGACATGCCATACTTTCTAGTACAGAGAACATGGCTCCATTCGCAAAACACTACGCTGTCGCTAATGTAAGCTGGTGTTGTATAAGAGTTCTGCAGTAGTTGGAGATGTAAAGTCAACGCCATATTCGGTTTTTCACGCTTACTTCAAGTCATGGGTCTCCAACGCCCGAACCGCCCGCCAGGTAGTATTATGCAGTCCGAGCCAGATTTGTAAATTATGTATATATTATAAATATTACACCATACTTTCGGCGATTAGGTGTACCACTTATTGTTATTTTTTTCACGTGCGTCCAGCAAACCAGCCCACAATAACTGATGTGGCCCTCTGCTATAAAACGTTTGGATGCCCATGTTGTAAATACTTCATAAAGAATGGCCTATATTTCTGGGTACACGGTTTACAATATTTAGCTTTTTTTATTTCAATTTTAATCCGAGGGACAGGGTACCTAATACGACGTACTGAGCGAAGTATACTATAGGTGCCCCTGGCTCGCGTCCACAGGCACTCCGGTTTCGCCCGGAAAAAATCTGTGAACACCACAAGCAAAAAGCGATTTTATGACGATCGAGGAACATTAAAAGTTCATCGAATGTTTACTCTTCGTCTGGCAATAATACTACATGGTACAATAGTATAATACTACATGGTACAATAGTATAATACCGCTAACAACACATGTTGGTGTCCTGTACGGGGCACAACGCATACCCTTCACGCCGCCCCTGCTAAATTCAAACTGCATATTTTCATAACACCGTTTCCGATATTACTCTGAAATGCAGAGGCCGAAAGTTCAACAGCCAAAACCTTAAACATTAAACGTTTGGTGCAGGGGAAGTACTGTTCAGCCATCAGCCCTTTAGTAAAAGTAATGTCCCAATACACGCCATGCAGAAACACAGAGGAAGTGGAGGTATAATTCCATTCATTCTTAATGTCGGTACAGGAGGTGAGTGTTCAGCCTCACACCCTGGCCGCTTTAACCGTGGAGAAAACCTTCGGTACCCACTGAAAAGGGTGGGTGGGCCCCAGGGCCGTCTGGGCGTTTTGGAGGAAGGATACATTTCTTCCCCCAGACTGTCCAGAGCGTAGTTTGGTCACTGGAGTAATTAGGAACATTTCATTCTGATTGTAAAGCTGGTACTGTACTATCGTGGTGACAAGTTATGCAGCGCTCATTATGTCTACGGTCTCAGTGTTTTCTAGATACACAATCCAGGGAAAGAAATGCATCTGTCTAGTCCCGATTTGTGGTTATAAAGCAAGAGAACTGACTTCATTCAGCAAGACCAGTTTGCAAAAGGAAAGTTTAAATTTAAGATTACAGTTCAAGTATCATAGTCGGAGTTTTTCAGAGGCTGCCTACCAATGCGGATGTCCTCATCAAATTTCCCCACCCCGCATGCTGAGTCATACACAAACTAGTCAGCCTTCCATGCCCAGTGGGAAGACACTTTCACATCGATCAAGCGCAACAGCAGATTCTGATCGCCTACTCGACCTGCATCATAACGGGTATGGAAACTGTTACTAGGCCTCTCCCCCCATATGTATTTTATTGGGAAAAAAATGTACTAAATGGTCGTCTCAAGGAAGTGCGTTCCTTAAGGAACTCAGTACAGAACGCACAGTGTTAAAATTTAGAAAAACTCGAATAGGAAATAACGAATGAATTGGAGGTACCTACTTTATTGGTTTTTAACAATATTTTTGTTCATCCTTTACCTGGTGACGCTGATGTGGGTCCTTCGTCCCAGAGAACATGCCAGATACCTATGGAAAAATTAATTCAGGCGAATATGTTCAGAAAAAATTAGTTTATCCTACGAATCAAATTCAAATAAAAAATTCCCTCCCTGGGCGTAATGTTGAGTTCTTTAACGTTAAGCCACGTGGTAATTACACTTACCACTGGACATAATGAGTTAAGGAGACGTATATACCGGCAGAAGCGTTGTTGGGGTGAGGGTGGGGGTGGCGTTTGGGGGGAGTGATGAGGCTGTCCCGGGCAGCAGAGTGGAAGGGGCCGCAAAGTGGGCGGCAAAATCAATATTTTTTAAATTTGATTTTCTAAGCCCAACGGATTTTAAATTACTGGGCTGAATATAAGGAGGTTCAACTAACAATTGTGGTCTTTTGAAAATTCATAATTTCTGTTCGGGGCGGCCATTGTGTTGACTGGCCCAGGGCACCAACATCACTGTACGCCGGTACCACTCAGGATGACTGTGAATGATGAATGGATGTGGAAATGGGGATGGCCTATTCCATGGCACATACATAAAAATTTGCCTGGAAGCAAAACCACGAAAACTCTCAGAAGAACCGCTCACAACGCTCGAGAATCGAGTCACGGAACTCCGAGATACGAAACAGGATTGCTAACTACTGCATAGTGGTGGTCCTTACACATGAGGTTCTATCTCAACCAAAACATGAATCTTACTCTCGATCAGCCACGATACACAAACAAGTCTTCTTACCCGTACAAACCGGTCTTTTACATAGGCTATATGAGAATTTCTTCTTAAATTGTGCTACATTTACTAAACTTTCTTGTCGTAAAGCCAGCGGTGTACTGAAACGGATATAACGAAAGTCACGGTTCAAGAATTCTGTTTACTATAACAGAAAGGACGTTATGTTGTCACACGACAAAAAGAATGCAAATTATCGTCACATTGTTTTGTTTATACTAGGAAGGGAATTACAAAATTCTCACGGTAAAAAAAAATAATGAAAGAAACCAGTGTAGCGAAATAACGATTAGAAGGGAAAATAAACTGGCACATTCGCGGCAGCGACAATGGGAATGAATGGACTGAAGGGCGGCAAAAAGAAAGAAAGAATAAAAGAGAGAGAAAAAAATCACACTGCCAATAGCAAACAGAAATATAAACAGAAGCAAGTGTACTTACAGTGAGAAATTGCAACACTGATGGAGCGAGAAGTCGGATGTAAATATCATGAAAACAAAACCAAGCGTAGCCCTACACAATATTAACATAAAGTAACTTAATGCAGGAAAAATACTGAGAAACTATGTAATATATTTAGCGCGTAATATAAAGTTTTGTAGGACATGCACACAAATGTAATTAATTAAACAAATATGTTAATTTTGGGAAACCTGAAGAGACTGCACAGACCTATCGACATATGAAAATGCCAGTGCTGATTAAGTGAAAATGTAGGTGCTATGCCAACATATCTGGTAGCCACAGCACCTTGTAATGGTATTAAACTCATAGATAACGATAAAATGAATAGTTATTAAAATGTATATGGAAATACTAAAGTTCACTAACAAAAAAGGCAGCATGACTTAAGGTAAGGGGAAATGAATAGAAGTTTGAAATGTCACATCAACTTGTCTGACATAAAACAGTAATATAACTTTAAACTGGTTATGACAATGCGATTTATGGCTTTGATTCATAACAACGTGACTACATAAATTTACGTCTTCCGGGATGTGAACCCGGGTAGTCTGTAGTATTTACAGACAATTCAAAGGAACTATCTGCCTTCACCTTCCACATATAAGAACACTCTTAAACTCTGAAGATGAAGCCAGTACTAAATTAATTACCAAGTCCAAAGAAAAAGCTCATTATTTCAGCAGGTATCTCCGAAACGTACGTAAACTTCAATCACGCCACATAGCATTACGCCCCCACAGATAGTATCACAGTCACTGTCTTCTATAGCTATCAGACCAATACAACAGCATGAATGTTCTGACATTAATTTATTTCTCATATACGTGACATGTTTCGGCCGAAAATTTCGGCCATCGTCAGGCTTCATTACAGAACTATAAAAGGTAAAACTGATAGAACTAAGGAAGCGGCCTTTTCCTTAGTTCTGCCAGTTTTACCTTTTATATTTTTGTAATGACGCCTGACGATGGTCGAAACTTTCGGCCGAAACATGTCACGTATACGAGAAATAAATGAATGTCAGAACATTTATTCTGTTGTATTGGTCTTATAGCTATCGTGGACATTTAATAAAAACAACCTGATGACTTTACTCAAAGTGTCACAGTCACCGTCGTGAGAGTTTAGAAGTTCACACAATACAAACACGACGCACTCTTCTCACTTTAACTCTGCATCAACAGGTTACTGAAAACTGAGACAGTTAATATGTATTTTACGTTACTAGCTTAGTTGATCTTAATTATTTCATTCTAAGTTCAATTTTCTTTTTTACGGCTGCAAGAAGTGGAAACGGTGAACAATACGAGGATATTCTATTCACACAGCAAGAAGTTGTAAATTAATGAGAACAGGACAAGGAACTGTCTACATTTCTCTTAATTTGTTTCTTTTTATTTCGACTCGCCAAGGAAACCTTTAAAATAATTACCCATTATCAGCGTGGACTGAGTCTGCAACTTGCGGCGGACGGTCTGCAGCTGCTGCATTTCGTGAGTTCTTTAGGTGTGATAATGAGCAGATGGTACTGTATTTGCCAGATTCAATTCAAAATAAATTATTTACAGCGAATTCCCATGTAAACAACACCAACAACGTTACCTCATTTTATAAGAAAAACATTTCGTAACAACAATCTCTCTATATCTGAACAAAGCATAATTTTAAAATTTGATGGAGAAAAGCAAGATTTTCAAAATCCACTTCTGAGTTCCCAAGGCATACATACGCACAAAACACATATATGATTTTTTTTTAATCCAGTCCTGACGATACATGTAATCTGTACTTCAGAACTACTTTACTGTACACTCTGACGTCGAAAGTCTTTGACGAAGGGTTTACTTATACTTCGTATTCGGCAATTCCCAAATTTATTCTCGAACCGGAGGCGAGATATTTTACTCAGCCTCCCCCCCCCAACGGACGGTAAGAACAGCCACCAGTCGAATTCAGCCCTACATTCTTTAAACCGCTGACACAGCAGCAGTTTCAGAACGAACACCTTCCAAAGAAGTTGTATCAGATTAAAGACAATGTCAGAATTCGGATGTGCACGTTTTATGAAATAGGCTATATCTATTTACGACAAAACAGATGACTTTCTCGACTTTAATAGCGGGGCTTTACTGTAACTATAAACAAAAATAAGTAATTGAAAATAGGAGCAGGACTTCGCTGATGTAGGCCCAGACTCACATTGCGAAATAACAAGTTCACGACTGTGCTCAATTAAGACGTTCTACCCTATGAATATTTATTTACAGGAGGAGTGCAGTAACGTCATGCGCCGTAAATAATGTTGTCACGTAACTTATCTGGTTCTCGCTGAACCAATCGACAGCAGTCAGGTAGAGGCGTTGCTAGTGTGCAGTCTATCTCCACGTATTAATGTGCTTAGGTGATTTTATCTGTTTCCTTCACGATGTTTAGATAAGGAGAAGGAAAGTAAAACACGCGCATGGCATTTAACATGTACCAATACTTCATGCGCAAGGCGCAGAAAGCGGACGACGCTAATTGTCAGTCACATCGGAAGTAAAACCGTATGAAGAAATGAGCGAGGCAACACCGTAATTTAGCTTCCTCTCTCTCTGGGTCAAGTACAGCACCCACCCGCCTTCTTCAGATGTTCATAGTAGTCAGAAAATCGAACCATGAACAATGTTAGTAGCCTGAATACGTCCAAACCTGCGCAATGACTTTCTTCATACATGAACTGTTTCTTCACAGAAAAAAGAGGCGAATCGTTTGCCCAGCAGATTAAAATGATAATGCACGTAACCGTCTGCCATAAAATTTCGTCCACATCAGTTCTAAAAAGTTACAGTAGGTAACTTTAATGCTACTACTGTATGACGTAACATGATTTGGACAGAATACAGCGACCACAGAGACGTTTAATATCATAACCGTAAGTAATTCCGTAACAAGACGTTTCATTATCTTGCTATTACACGAAGTGTGGTGCTTGGTATATGGAGTTAGTGTCTGAAAAGCCGCAGAAATTACTTCAGGAGTCAAAACTGGTTCCGGATCGAGTCGAGTAGCCTACATTAGTTCGTGCATTATCTCTCGCACTGTAAATATTTTACCCGGCCGCGGTGGAACTGGTTTCCAAGTGAAAACGCAGCTGAGAATTGTACTCAATAAGACAGTAATTGCTACCCTTCCACTTCACAGCAAAAAAGAAACGCAAAGCCCCCTGTGGCCTTTGCGCAACACACCTTCACTGTCTGCACCAACTAAGTCCTTCCTGAAAGGGAAAAAATACATATAGTCCTACTGGCAGTTACACAAACAACTCTTGGATTGCAAAACATTTCGGAATTTGTGTCGGAAGAACCAAACCCGATTACTACTGGTGGGCGACCATCTTTTAAATGTGACATTATCAGTCCATTAATGCACTGTGGATATGACGTCATATAAGCAGCCGGGTTCAATTTAATTAATAATAATGATAACGCTGCCAACAAAGACACGGAAGGTGACATGAGCTAAAAAACATTTTGCCTTAATGCGTCCCTGTTAGCTGCCAATTCCATGTGGATCGAATGACGCTCGAAGTTTGGCTTAAATTTTAAATGCCTTTAGTCTGTTGTTATGAATACCGAAGCTCTGCAAAATAATAGAATACTGCACTCTTGACACATCTCGGACTGCAGAAAATACAACGTACATAAAAGACAAAGTTGAACTTTCTCATATAAATAGTTCTGGTTGGTAATGTTTTAAATGTCACATTGCCAATTGACGTGAACATAGAAATGTAGGGGAAGACCGCGTAAACTGTGCCACTTTGGTGGCAAAAAGTCGAAGCCTTTTTCTGTTCTTAGTAATGGAGGAGGTTTAGCAGTGGTCTGGCAGTGTTGCTCGTTGTGACGTGCTTTCTGATGCTTTATATGTGCTTCATCATTTTTTTTCATTTCTACATCTACTTTAGCGCAAGAAGTACCGTTCAGATGAGGAAGTTCCATCTACAGACGTGCAGACACAGCTTCTTAGGATAAATTACAGCCTAACTATTTTATACTGTGCCATCCAGCCTCTGAAAGTCTTTGGTGAGAACAAACACGGAATGTTGCTATAAACTGGACCGGCAGCGGTTTCCTATATTGGACCACCTAATTCATATAGTTCATTTTAGGAAAAGGAGGGAAACCTCCTTCTTTATAAATTATCAAAAATATAAGGCTTATTAATCAGCACGTCAACATGTGATCTGAATTCAGTACGCGAATATACAAGTTAAATACAAGTACCCTTTCCCTTGTCCTCAATTACTGTGGTACATAGGATGCAGAGTCGGAAGAAATAAAGAACGAGGGAAGTACACTGGCGGAGGGAGCACTGCTTGCATATTGGAATGGGGATTTAGTCCATATGTATATTTTGCGCACTGTGAAATACTGTTTTGTTCTGTAGTCCAAGTCAGGAATGCATGTGCTTAAACTGGGCCAAAGCTGACTTTTAGAAACCTCTTTTAAAACATACTTTCTTTCGTCGTAAGACAAATAAGAAGTGTGTGGTTCAATTCACGATGAATACTTTTTTGAGAGAAAAATAATTTTTTCATTTATTTCCTTCAACTTTCGTCAAAAATGTTTTTGTTCTTAGTAGGTCCAATTTAGGCGGTCTTACTCTAACTACCAACAGCTGAACACTGCAAATACTTCTTACGTACAAAAAAATCTTCAGCGTCAAATCAAATTTCCGCATTGAGATTAAAATCATTATGTTAGAGTACATCACACTGATAAGCGGTTTGAAACTATGAATAAAATATTACGTTTAGTAATATAAACGAAGAGGTGTAAAAATCCGGAACCTCATAAATGAAGCACAGAAAACATGGACTACAATAAGCACATAAAACAGCGCATTTATCTGAAAATTAATTGTACGCGCAACCGTGAAGTAAACACAGGCCTACTAATCCTGTTAATAAACGTCAGATTTTGTCAAAAAAGGACGCAACAGAGACAGTAGCAGAACATGCCAATATGAAACTGTTACTGTTATTTCAATATTGAACACGACTATCAATACTGTATTCACAGGCACTGTACAGGTGGAAGCCGGAAGGAAAGAAAGACCTCACTTGACAGACCCACGCGTAGGTTGGAAAAAAATCTTAACACTAACCTTAGGCACATAAAGTGCATGGTATTGATGAAATTCGCCTGGCTCACGATTCGGAAAAATGGCGGGCTCTTGTGAAATCGGCAATGGACCCTCGGGTTCCATAAAATGCGGGGGATTTCCTGAATAGCTAACTGACTGCTTCTCAAGGTCTCTGCTCTGTACAGCCAGTTACGGAAAGTACAAGACTTCGCTGAATTAAGAGAAGCTATCAATGAAGTAGTACTGAAAATAGTTTCAGTAAACAATGTCGAAATGTGTGTGACGAAAAGGACGTTAGCCAAAGCACAAAAAGTCGTTTACCGTTACTCTAACTTTGCATGAATCATTTCAACCACACATTTCAGCATTTCTCCTATACATTTACGTAAGACATGTTACGAGCAGAAAAAACACGGCCGCCAATTTTTGTAGCAAACATTTAGTGTCTGGCGACTAATGTGTGGCGCAGAAAGCCGTGACTCCCCTACGCGTACAGAGCGCAGAAATAACGCATGAAAGCCGTAATTTCTACATTTCGAGCAAGTTCGCTAACAAAAGAATGTGTAGGACTATACCATTTAGGAGGTTCCCATTTGACAGCCTACTTTAAGATATTTCTTGATAATTCAAGCATATCCTGGTTATTTCCTTTCCCGAACTTATACAATTCACAACCACAAATGTGACGTTCACACAGGAGCACGAGGAAAAGCTGGGTGTTCGCTAAGCCAGCTATACTCTGTCTTTACGCAGGAACCCACTGGATGGGCCCCAGAATCCTTGTGAAATTCGTGAAGAAGGAAACATACATGATATCCCCACTGGATATCGAGTGCTGGCAGCCCTCTTCGCACCATATCGCTGTACAGATTCAACTATGATGACTCGAATAACTACAGGTTCAGACAACTGACTTCGACTTAATCTGCCCAACAAATTCCGACATCATGTGCAATTTTCGAAGGGTCATTTCAGAGGGAAATAGTTTTAAAAAATCTCGCTACATAAATAGTTCTCCGACGTAAACTTCTCCTTCGAATGTTTCAGAAAACTGAATGGGATTGCAAGCCTATGCTCATATCTAGTGGTGACAATGCAAGGTACAATAATTAAAGACAGCTAATGAATCTTTCCACATAAAATATGAAAAGCTTGAAACAGAAACAAATTAAAATTACACATTATCACGAAGAAATTAAGAGACGTTTAAATTCGGAGAATACTTGCTGCAATTTGGATCACAATTTCTCCTTTCCTGTCTCCCATAGCAGAACGTCAAATACATACTGTTATTATAATCGTACCTGTTCACTGTAGAAGCGTGAAACCGTACCTCGCATGCTACGACAAGAACGCAGATTGAGGCTGTCCGACAACAGGGTGCTGGGGAGAATTTCTGACCATCATAGACCTAAGAAATCTGGATAACACCTGCTTAATGAGAAACTTCATAATTAGCACTCTTTGCCAAATATCAAGACGGAGATAAAATCAACGAACATAAGGTGAGTGGTAGGTCTGCATTTAGAACAGATGGCAGGGATGCAGGTAAATTCCGTCATAAAACCTTTAAGAAAAAAAAGAACATGTACTGGATTTTTCTGGCTCAGCGGGCCATAGGTACCACTGGCGGGCTCTTGTGACTGTGGTGATGAACATTCTGGATGTAAGAAAGACGTCGAATTTACGGACTAGCGATGTGAAAAATTCTTCAAAACAGTACTCCAAACAGAGGGGTAACAAGGCCACAAGGGGGGGGGGGCGCTGTTTTTTCTGAAAAATAATGAAAATTTGTAAAACAGTGTAATCGTTTCCTGTTTCTGATTTGTTTTCATAAGATATCAGATGACTAAAGGGAGTTTATTTATCTGTTGCAGGATAAAAGGGTCGCGGTAACGCGCGAATCCCTCAAGAAACAATCGCGTCTTCTTTGTCCCCTTGCTCAGGCCTTACTCGCATTCTACTCCTGTTACAAAATGATGCCTCAGTCTGCAGTCACTTCCCCATGTCAGTACAGTGCCTCAGTCTGCATTATTTCGGTTTCCGGCCTAGCGACTGTAGACACAAAAGACACACTATAGCAATGCTCTATGGCAGTGGTACTAACTGTAACAGATGACACCGATTACGTTAATGGCGAGAAAGTGTAAAGAGAAGTGCAGTCATGGCCTATTTGAATTCAACAGGCTAGCTATCGGTTAAAGCAACTTTTATGCTAATTACTTAGCAGCCTGCTGTTTTGCATTCAGGCCAACTATCTTAGTGGACTACAATAAGAAATATTTTCTAAACTGAAGATAATGAGGAAAATACTTGCGGCCATTTGTAAGACAAGAATGGATACTATGGTCTTCGAAAATACGACGGTCCCTAAGTACAACCAGAACTGACGAAGGAGAAATGGAAGAGTTGGGTTAGAATGCTATTCTAAGACCGAATCGAAGTGAAAATGTGAAACATCGGCCCAGGAATATTACGACTGTAAGGACTAAGGAAATTTTCCGCACCAACTCACGCGAATAAAGAAATTGTGTTTTTTTTAATTCTATGCAGATTAAAACAACTTTCTACCTGCGTCAAACTAATTCCCAATACTTCCCACCACCTTATGTATTTTAATGTTGTGATGTAAATGCAGTTGGCAAAGAGCGATACGAAATGTATTAAAGTGAGAAATGGCATGGGGTGAGAACGACTGTAGGTAACTGGGGCGAAACAAAGTATAAAATAAAAGTCAGGTCTGAAACAAATAAGAGCAGTATTCAGTCAACGAAGTTAGGAAAGCATGGGAATATTTTTAAAGCCCATGTGAAGTTTACATGCTATGCGACCCACCTATTACAAACTGCAGCGCAACAGGGGTGGACACTGAACAAAGTGACGTGTTGCATAGTTTACACTTTACACAACCTTGCAAGAGAAACTTAATATCAACACCAGCCAAAGTCCACATACATTTCTCCATGTCACTGCAAATTTAATGCCACGCAACATACAAATAAGTTTATTACCAACAAATTGCACTTATCCATTAATAGAGAACCACTCATACACGCTTCGGCTATTATTTACGGCAATCTTCAGGGAGCACCAGTATGTGCTAAAAGCCATACACATCGTCAGCAAACAGATCCCTCAGATTCTAAATGGTAAAACAGAATGCCAGTAAAACATTACAACACAAGTGTACATGTACCTTATGGTTACGTTAAAATTACAGTAATTGTTATTAATATCTTTTGCATCCAAACATTTTGAATAGTAAATTCACTTTAAGTCGAGTGGTAAGTCATTATGTAGTCAAAATCTGTAAACTCGGAACGACAATTCTGTATTCAGAACTGTGTACTGAGACTCTGTACTCTGTACTCGCTGCTCAATACTCAGCACTCTGAGTACTGAGGGGTCGTTCATAGTTTACAACGTTTGATGGCGTACATGACTTGCCACTCGACTAGACCTGGAGTGACTTATTATTCAAGATGTTTGGATGCAAAAGATTTTAACAACAATCCTGTGTAATTGTAATACAATTTTAAAAACCTTAACATAAGATACATAGATATTACTGTTATAATGTTATACTGGCAATGTATTTTACTATTTAGAATTTGACAAAGCTGTTTACTAACGCTGCACGTCTCGTAGCATATATATTTGTGTTCCTAGTAGATGGCTACAAATAATAGCCGAAAAACACGTAGGAGTTGTTCTGTATTCATGGATAAGTGCAATTCGTTGGTATAAACTTATTTATGTGTTCCAATTGCACGGAGGATGTACAATATTAAATTTGTTAGACAACGCGTTTGTTTACACCTGGTGACGCCATTTCTTTGTTTTACACCGTCAATATAAGCTAAGCTCTTCTATCGCATATCTACGTAAGACCGCTTCATTTTAAATCATTATATATCAGTTGCGTAACATTTTTCTGAGCTAACTGCATTCTTCGTAACACCCTGATCCAAAAATGAAATAGTGACGTCAGTATTCGTACTAAATTAGACACTGACTACCCGAAGTTTGTGACATAGGGTTGGAAGAAGGCAGTTTCCTTGTTGAACATCTGACTGGATGAGTAACCGTTTGATTACTTACAACAGAGTGTCATACGCTTCGGTTATCCTAATACTAGAAGGGACATTATACGAGAGACACATCGCAAAAGTACGAATGCATATAACGATCAGTCGGAAGACCTGAAGAGCAGAGACCACCTGGGATCTCCACGCTGCGATGGAAGGATGATATACAAACGGCTCTTAAACAAGAATGTTGTAAATATCCAAAACATAGCAGGATCAGGATCAAGTCTAGCTGAAATAATTTGTGATCGCAGCTATGATCTTTGGACTGTAAAATATTTTTTTTTTCACCAGGTGACTAAAAACTGTCAATCGATTTGGCTACAGGTTAGTAATGAAGGCCATGTTGTTACATTTATACAGCGGGGTTAAGAAACGTTTGTATTTCAAGTAGAATGGCACGGTGATGACTTACACATCAGTTTAGTTACGAGCTATTCAAAGAACACCAGGCACCATGGAGTCAGAATTCAAGACACGCAGGTAATTGAACGCCATGGTCGATGGTGATAACGACGGAAAAGAGTCCACCATATGGACCACACAGGTACTATAAGCGGACAGTGAATGGCAAATTTGTAACCTAATCATAAGACCATAATCTGTTTTCATTTACAGGCAAGGAGATCGTTTAAGACTTTGTGCCGAACTTCTCAGATGGCACGGAAGGAATAGCAATATATAAAAAAAAAAAAAAAACTTCATTTCCACCTTCCGACTCACCAACGTAACTGCAAAATATCTGGGAAGTTTAGAATGACAAGAACCGTAGAATCATTGTAGCTAGCACGTGAAAACTACAGCGGCGGTACATCGCACACGTTCGTAGAGGCAGTTAATACGAGTGGTGCACAGCCGAATGACACTCTTTGACACACAATAATATTTTACACAACAAGAAAGAGGCGAAATGAAAAGCACTACTTCTGTGTACACAGCAAGCAATTTGTTACTTATTTATTAGTTTTGATAGACGAAATCTTGAAGGTGACCTCCTTCATATGCAACACATTGTCTTAAATGATTCATTAAATTATCGCAAACTCGGCGAAACAGATGTTGATTTATGGTCACAATTTCATCCTGAATAGCGAGCTTCAGCTCCTGTGCTGTGTGTGGGAGACTAATGTACGCGCACAGTTTCAAGCATCGCCATAGGAAGAAATCTGAGATGGAAGGTCAGGCGAACGTTCAGTCCATGTGATACCCGATAAGGGAAAATGCCCTTCGTCGCTCGTTAACACGCTACATACTCCACCGACCCGTTTTCACTCAAATGACATGACATCACCTCTATTTCGGTGTTTGCCCTCTCATTCAACACCTACAAACGTCAAATCAGAACAATAACTGTTAGCGTCCGCAGGAACCGCATTCACGAAAAAGCGCAA
>Ga0123354_10002269_pt1 | contig 25134 bp, 16 predicted proteins | sample TergutLab28metaG_2_FD_97872 | JGI IMG/M metagenome (GOLD analysis project Ga0123354, IMG submission 97872) | Labiotermes labralis P4 segment gut microbial communities from Petit-Saut dam, French Guiana - Lab288 P4 | ecosystem: Host-associated > Arthropoda: Insects > Digestive system > Gut ...
ACCAACTTAATGCACAAATTATTGTTTTATAATAAGTTTATTATATTCCTCTACATGTTTCGAGCACTGTTGTGCTCATCATCAGGAGGTCAAATTGTATTATACAGCATCTGGTGTCATCACACACTGTAGGTGGCCGTCCGGTGCGCAGGTGCACCGGACGGCCACCTACTGAGTGTGACGATACCAGATGCAGTATAAAAAATTTGACCTCCTGATGATGAGCACAACAGTGCTCGAAACATGTAGAGGAATATAATAAACTTATTATAAAACAATAATTTGTGCATTAAGTTAGTCAGTTACTAAGAACATAATGCTCAGGCAGCCATTGAGACCTCAAACAGGGAGTAACACGAGGCTACACGAAGTTGAATTACAAGGAACTTCACTGCTTGTACTGCTCGTTGTAGCTCCAATACAAGAACAATTAGGCGATATTGTTTAGGGAAATAATCACTGCTTATTCTGACACTCTCTTCACACACAAATACAGAGTTCCGTGTGTGCGTGCGTGCGTAAAATTCAGAAGTTATCTTTTCAAAGCCTGAGTTAAATACATTTACGGCAGTGCTGCTCTCAATGGCAAGCTCAATAAATACAGTACAGCGGCAAGCCGTTTAGTAACGCTTTCGATTTAATTCCAGGTCCAGAGCCCTTCGCCCTGAGGGTTCAGAAGAATCGCCTGCCAGCATCTTCGTACACACTAGAGGGGAATACCCTGCAGAGGAGACTCAAGATGGGGAAGTGCTGCTTATGGCGGACGATCAGGCGATCAGAAGGGTACCTCAGAATCTGCAAGTCTATAAAATTATGGTACTTTGATTATAAGTGATTATAAGTAATTACAATGTAATATAATGTTATATAGTTATGTCAGCACAATCACTTTATTATATAAGATAATACAAGGTTACATGTTTCGACTATAACCTAGTCATCTTCAGGCCTATATTAACAATTGTGTTACCAGATGCTATGCACACTTTGGGATCCCATCGTGTTTACATTCGTGGAATATATCTAATTAAAACGTTTGTCTAAAAGATGTGATGTGCAAATTATATAAAATTCGTTCTTAACGGTGCACCGTTAAGAACGAATTTTATATAATTTAACCTTTTGGCACCGGATTTATTTTTTTTAATTTTAGCACACCGTGTATATAAAATGTGAATAATACAGGAACCAAATACGTTAGAATTATGAAACAAACTGCATTTTGAAGAGAAAAAAATGAAAAGTATATAACATGTTTAAAATATTCAGTACCTATATTTGTTGAATAAATATATAAAATGCTACTTTAGAGGTTAGCGGTGCGGTACGATCACTGTAGTTGACATTAGGCATCAAAAGGTTAAATTTTTTAGACAAACTTGTAAAATACACTTTAAGAGACAATTTTACATACCCCAATCCTGTATTTGCACATCACACCTTTCAGACAAACTTTTAATCAGATAAATTCCACGAATGTAAACACGATGGGATCCCAAAGTGTGCATAGCATCTGGTAACACAACTGTTAATATAGGTCTGAAGATGACTAGGTTATAGTCGAAACATGTAGCCTTGTATTATCTTATATAATAAAGTGATTGTGCTGACGTACACTATATTACGTTATATTATGTTCAGAGCACATCGTGATGCTTCCATTCAAAAAAGTAATTACAACGCTGTCTGAAAATTTGAGTGAAATAAAATTGGAATAAGAATAGAAAAGGGTGGTACTGGTGTTATAACAGAACTGGCGACCACATAACTTCTGGACAAACATAAAATACAGCGTTTTAACAATTCACATACTGCGCTTAAACTGAATCACATTAAAATCCAGTCTGTACCGCGCAGTAAACACACTCCGTCTCGATTATAAAAAAACTAATAAATGAAATCTGCAGGCATAGTAAGTTTGAACGTTAAACCTGGCAGCACGTACAGTAACCACTGGGTTTTGAAGGGTCAATTTAACTTCCAATTTCTAAACTTGACATAAACTTGCTCTGTAACTTAAAACACAAGCGTCAGTAACTGTAAGATAGATAAATGTGCGGTCACAACGCCATCTCTTAGCAGCAGTGTAAGTCACAGCGAGCAACACTGCAGGCCCACAGAAGAGCTGAGTTTCTTCACAACTTGAGTCACATATTACAAACATTACTCAGAAAATACTGTAGTGACAACATATTATTTTGAAAATTGTGTTTGTAATTTATGTTTAAGACATGAGTGTGTTTAACATCTCACAGCAATTCGCTTTGGAGAGCGGCAAACGTGCACGTATTTGCTGTTGCAGTAAGGAATGTAGTTCAGCCATTGGTCAGGCTGTCGTGCAGCGCCATGACTGGTCTAGAACTCGTGACAACATATGTGGCCGGTTGACTTACCGCTTGTAAATTGAATTTCGTTTCTTTCCCTTGAGAATGGTGCGCGATGCAAAATTTTCAAGTTCTGACTGAAATATCGCATAGTGAGATTGGCTACAATCAGCTGTTTTTGTAGTTTTCCACAGCCCCCACCATAGAAACACGACAAATTTATCCGCACTTCATGGAACCCAGCAGTTCGAGATCTCCGGTCCGCACCGTATAGTGGTAATTCCTTACCGAAGTTTCGTACAACCGGTTGGTACAATCTTGACGGGTCAAGAAATTCAACATTCTTGGATTTCTTGACCCTTGAAGATGGGCCCAATAAGTTATCCCGAAACGCCGATAAGGAATTACCACCATACGCTGCGTAACACCCTAGAAGAGTGCAAATCTCACCAACTTCACGGCGGAAGCCCAAAATAATGCAAATCCAAAGGTTCCTTAAGTGCTCACTAGGAACCGCCACTGGTCAATAACCCCAGTAAGATGAATGCAGCCCACACGTTATGGCGCTGCTTCCTCAAAGCCCGTTTAAATATTATCCGCCCAACTTCACCAAGGTTTTGTTTTTTCAAAAATTGCAGGCTCAATATTCTGTACGAATTTCCCTTGCCTGCCATTCGTTCTACATGCCATCCCATCTCATTCTCCCAGAAACATGTGACACACAGTAGACATTATTTAGTTTCCCGTTAAGCAAGTTTCTCTACCCTCCACTCACCTCCTGCTCGTTAGGCCCTGTGGCCCTCTCCTGCATCCTGCTCTGAACTTAACGTCAGAATATGTTCTTGTTTTAATGTGAGGCACCTTGTGTCACACAACGCATGCATAATTTTACATTCCACATATCTCCTAATGCATGTGAATGTTATGCAAATCAACAGGTTTCTATTATTAATATTAAAAAAAATGTATCTTTGTTTACAGAATCATCAAGGAAGGAAATTGGACTAACGAGCCTCAACATTTGCAGAGCGGAGCATTATGACTTTTTTGTGCAGTAATTTGATTTTTGGCTGAAAAATGTCATATAAAGCATTAAAATTATGTATGTTTGTATGAACCCCACAACAATTTCCTTTCGACTTCATCCTCTACCCAACTGCAGTCGCATGCTGTGTACAGTATGTTTACCCCAGCCACTGTTTGTCTGTCTGAACTTAATAACGTTTCGAAATAAAGGTTCATGCAACATGCCCACTGACAGCAGTGCACTGTGTCTGCCGCAGTTGGTCACCATCAGACCAAGCCTCTTTTTGATAAATACAATGGCAGGCAAAACAATGCAGTTCTTTGTTAAATTACTAGCTGAAAAAAATCTGTCGAAATTAAAGTTTTAAGTTATTAGCCACTTCAAGGCAGATGGTAACTATATGTACCACTGCTGAAACACTTCAGCATTTTGCCATAAAAATTATTTATGTGATTCACATGTCTCTTACAATAAGCAGTCTTCATTTTTCTAGACAGCATCAAACGCCTGGTCTTTCTTAAGCAAGTAGACTGTGTTCTCTGCAAGGTAGTAACTAATCTTCTAAATGTGTAATTGAGATCAACATCAGCCTTCAAAGAGTTAAAAAAATCATCAACAAACACCTATGTATATTTGTCAGAAGACAACTGATGTATATGAAGATTCTATACTTAATAGACTGAGGATACCATAAACAGTGTTGTCACTTTGAGAATTTCTTTGTTTGGAAAATGTATTTACTGTAATACAAACTCAGCAGTCCATTCCACTGCTCCCTTCTGTTTCCATTCATACACACTCCTTGACAGAATAACCAGTTCTACATGACACATGAAGAGGAATGTCTTGACAGATTTCCCCTGAATCAGTGAGCCCCGTTTCCCTACATTCGGGGTTACAATTAGAGTCATCCTCCATAAATCACCCATCAAATTCATATTCCTTGTTTTCATCCGTCTAATATTTGGTAAGAAGTACAAATTATTAAGCTGCTTACTCTGCAGCCTTATCCACCTTCCTGTTGCACCTCCCTTCTAAGTGCCTGTACTCCACTCAGCATCCTGTGCTCAGACACACTCAGTCTGCGGTTTTCTTCAGTTTGATAAACAAAGTTTGACACAACAACAGGTGAGTGTGCACTTTTTTAGATTTTAATCCTTTATGTTTCCAGATAGCAGCTGGGAAAGCAAAAGGTTATGAATACAGTTGCAGTAAGCAAAACTTCACATTAATCAGCTGGCAGTTTCTTGATGTAACCCCAGCATCATACTATCATTTCAAGTTGTGTGAGCTTCACCCTACAGTTTCAAATAACCTATCAGCCAAGTATGAACTACCATCTCTCAAGCAATCCAGTGACAAGACATTACCAACTGCACAGTCTTTATCTTTGCTGTTACTCACAAAACATTTTCTCACTAGAAACTAACACAGTTTTAACCTTTATTTATCCTACTTATGTTTTCATCCAGCAGACCAGAAGAAGACTTCCTCTATTCAGTTCGCTGTCTTTCTTTCTTGAACCTAACTAACTATAATATTCTCAAGCGATGGTGATAAGCCAACTGCTGGTCTTAGGCAATTTTAAACAGAAAATGTATCAGACAAGTGTTTACCTGTACAGACGTAACGTACGTTTTACTTAAACACATTTTTATTATGAAATCCTCTTACACGACCAGCTACATAAATTTGGAACAGAATTCGAACAATGCAGAATTCACACGTCACCATCATTGCGGTGTGCCATCTACACGACAGAGCCACCGAAGCCTATGTCTAGTACTACAACTGCTCAATAGATGGCAAACAAACAAGCACATATGAGAAGACGGGAGTGAGTGAGTGAGAATGAGAGGGGGGCATTGACATAGTTTTATGCTATATTACCACCAAAATTAGGCTGTGAGGAACACAAAGTCTCACCTTCTACATCTCTTCATTTACCAGTCAAAATCATGTTATTTAATTGTCCAAAGAAATACATAAATATGGAAACTTCTACTTTAATACTATAATATATACCTTTCCTGTGCCTCCCATTTTCCTCACATGGATGCAATTCAAACATATTGAATCAGGGTTGACCAAAGTCACATTTATCAAAACTCATGTTATGGCAGCCAACACAGGTAGATACACAAAGTGTCATCCATTAACATTAGCCTTTGAGTTTTCAAACCACATTGCATTGCAGACATACACACATATACACTGGGTAGCACCATGGCCCACACTCACACCCCTGATTCCGCCCTGTGACTTAAACGCTGGACCCTCTATCATATGTATTTCCTAAAACAGAGTAAGTTAGCAAGAACTTATGTTACTGCCCACTGGAGGAGAGCATACAATGGTCAGAGCCAATTCAGTTAGGAAAACAACTAAAACGCAAACAAATTTATGACACTCTATTGAAAGATCTGTAAGTTTGGTTGTGTAGTGCATGCTGCATTGCTCCATTCAAGAAATTAACAGTCCCCCCCCCCCTCCAGTAGGACCCCCAAAAACAAGTGTTTATTGCACAAGCTATTTCACTGTCAGAAGTATGGCAACGACATTGTCTTGGTGTGACTCTCACTAGACTGTAATAAAACTCGGTGACAATTACGTGTGGGGAAACGCCATGCAATGCTGCACACATTTATGTTAAAATAGAGATAGATCATTCTTACATTTGCATTAAAAAATGTCATTTTCAAATTGGTAAAATGTGTCATTAAAACTATTAATATTACTAAAATTATTCTGACTTGAGACGACACATTTGTTATGTGTTTATAATGGCTTAATACATAATTAACTAAAATTTCCAAGCATAGGAGCTTTCTGTCTTCTTGCTTGTGATCTATTTACATACACACAGTTAGCTGTATGCAAATAAAAGATAATACAAAGCTGTGTTGTCTACAGGGAAAATATTGTTTATAGGAAAATTGTTCCTGTTGGAAGAAACAAAGTTGTACTTGGAGTTAGTGCCATTTCATAAGAAGTCTTGCAGCCCAGATTTCTTTTCCTCTATAATTATTTTGATGGATGGTTTTTTTCATCAAAATGGGAACACTAAACCCAGAGACAATATTGTCTGATTATTGGATTAGTAAAACAATCAGCCATTATATTACGGAACACGTGTATGCACACATAAACATACGGTCACAAGTTATTTAGCCCTTGAAGTCCAGCAGTTAGTGTGTGCACAACCTGCTTAAGATTCAAAGCTCTGCACTGTATTCGTCTGTTCCCCACGACCAGCACAAACAATGGCTGTCTGACCACATGGTTGGTGTGTGCAATGGACTGAGAGAGTCCTCACTGTGCTGTAGCACCTGTCTCTTTAAACACAACTTATGTTGCCTTCTTTAAAATGTAACCAAAAAAATTCATTCAGTGATCAAGAACCACAATTTTGCAGATCAATATATACACATTACTTAGCAATTTTGTGATATTCCAACCACGTCAGTGAATTGTGTAGCAGCTGTCAGTAAAAGTAAGTTCTCTATCTGCAATCTCTTTCAAAATAATCCTCCCTTTATTCCCACTGAATTTGTGTTGTTACACCCATGCATCAGACAAGTACGTAAAGGAGTTTATCATAATCATCATCATCATCAAAAAATATTCAGAATGCAGACACAAATGTCCACATCTCATCTGCTGTAACAATGCCAATATTACAGCAGACAAGATGTCATATATAGGAAACGTTATGTCTCTTCTGCAATAGAATTAAATTACGTTTCTTGTTACAGTTCTCCAGAAGAACACACCATTACAGCTGCCTCCCTCATCTTCCCATTAAGAACCCATTTACCAACACTAATGCTGACATTCAAGCATTTTATAAAATACATCATTTTCAACATTTAACAAACCTTTCAGCTGCATTATGTCATGCTAGTGTGTTCGACGTTAAGTGTTAACATACCTAACTCCTTCCTATCGTACAAAACACAACGGGGATGACGCACATTAGAATCATGCTAGTCATGTCAACACATCAATGGATCGAATGGTCAAGTTTCCAACATAAGGACTGCTGTCTTCTTGGATGTGGTACCACATGCTCAGACATTTCTGAGAAATGCGTTTATGATATTAGGACCAGTGAACAACTTGTCCTAATGATATTAGGATCAGTGAATGACTTGTACTAATGATGACCAGAACAGGTTCTTCTATAATGCTGCTACAGTTCTACCAGATTGTGTGTCACCACAGGCCACATGACAACAACCCTGATACTGCTGTGAACATGGAATGGTGCACCGTGCAGCAAGACATCAGGTTCATCATTGCTTACTTCCACATAACCATTTTCTACAAAAGACATAAAATGATGTTAGGAATGTGTTAACTGGAAATAAAGGTCAGAGGAAGGTAATGACATCTAACTCACCAGGAGGGTCCATACACATGTATTTATCAGACAACCTTTACAAATCCTGGTAACATACATAAGAACACACTTGGACAGAGGTTGGATTTTCCCGTCAGGTTGGCTCAAAAACTATGATGCGTAAGCTCACTTCATAAGAGCCCTGGAAGTAGTGTCAGAAGACACTCTGTCACAGCTGCAGACACTCTTCACCACTCTCACGTTGTTATGATGAGCCTAGTCACCAGGACTGCGCACGCTCACTGGGCTGCAGTGTAGTATAGGACAGGGTGACCTCAAAAAAGGAAAAAGAGATTTTTCCCGAGAGCTTTGATTAAGTGGAATCTTCACTGGCCATTCACATTTTCTGGGGGGGGGTTTGGATCAATTGCCTCTCCTCATGAAACTGTAGACATACTATCCACAGCGCATCTTCCAGTCACCTCTCAGGCTGTCCCAGCTCGCATCTTGTGAGCATTCCAAAAAAATAATCATATGGATCAATATTGTTAGTACTTTTTTTAACTTCCCTAATTTTCAATGACAAAGAAGTAATTCAGTAAACTTCAATATCATTCACTTTAGCCACACACACATCCCAGTGGATGTTTCAAAGACATGATTCCATTTTTCCTTTTCAAGATAAAATTACAAGGAAGAAAGTGTTAAATGTGTATTTTGTATTTTATAAATGACAAACAGAGCAATTTTCACTGGTCTTTGTTAAGGCAAATACATTGTATATGCTGTCACTTCTTCTATTTGTCACAAGTAACATGTGCTATGCTACTCAGTAATTTACATACCAGTTGTTCTGATGCTGGTAATCGGTTTTAAAACAAAAATGTTACTTTAGACTGAATATGCGAGCCAATCGGGATCAAATTACAATTATGCCACTGTCAGGGGCAACAGATTTTTCCAGTTCTCTGAGTAACAATGCATAATTTTGTACAGTCAGTCATAAGCATGACTGACACACTTTACATTTCACATCAACCCACATATTCAATTTATTTTTATGCATACTGTAATATACATATATATACAAATATGTCTTTAAAAATAAATTATGATAATTAAAAACATTATTCTGTGTAGCTCAATAACATGACACATATCCGACTTCCACACAAGTAATGCCACACATCAGGGGGTGGGTTGGCATGTGCCTCAGTACAAGAGAGAGTTAGTGGCAGCATAGCAAACAGGAGGGCCTCCCAAGCTGGACAGGCCTCTACAAAGGAACCAGGCAAATGTGTCTATGGTGAGGATAAGGGGAACTTCTGTCATGGTGAACCCAAACCTTTTAACACAATAAATCCTGGTACTGGTCCTTCAGTTTGTGGGTTGTGTAGGTGGTGGTAACCGCACTGACTAAAAATTACATTTGAAAGGCCTCAGCCCTGACAGGAAGAAGAAGCAGAAGAATAAGGATATCGGTAGTGCCTCCCTGAAACTAGTGATTTTGGAATGTCTATGTAATAACAGTCTCAGGGAAATAAATTTGTTACAATATTTTGTGAAATGCAAACATCCATTTTACATGCAGTGAAGAGTTTCCTGTACTTAAATGTTCACTGGATAAATTGAATTAAACAGTAACTAAATGAAGGACTTCTTGTAGATACAGTTGAAGATGAATGGTGTATTACTGAGTCACTCCCTCTACTTGACTTCAATATCACCTGCAGAACGTTGATATGATTGCAGCTGTAACAAATGAGAAAAGATGAGACATCAGACACAGCAAATTAAAAGAAACATTTGTAGTGGAGAAAGCATGGGTGTGGAATCACACAACTAGTCCTTCAGTTGTGTCACTGCAGTACAACTTGCACAGCATAAATCTAGGAAGAAGTGGAAGCTGAATGGACACATTACACGTGATCATACCTGATTGTAATTCTTTGGGTCAAAACATAAATACCATGCAGCAAAACACAAAGTTTTATTGGTTTCTTCTTCTTCTTATAATAAAACCAACTACATGCACTAATTTCTCTAATTTATTTTTGGAATAAAACTCTACGTGTTTCGGACAGTTCCTCTGTCCATCATCAGGAGTTTATCACTGTACACACAGCAAACCTGTATGACATATACCATTGCTGTGCGTACAGTGAAAAACACCTGATGATGGACAGAGGAACTGTCTGAAACACGTAGAGTTTTATTCCAAAAATAAATTTGAGAAATTAGTGCATCTAGTTGGTTTTATTATAAGAATTTATCATGATGCACGGTCATCCGAATGTCAAATTTATTTTATTAGTTGTCAATAAGGAGGCTGGTCTAGAAAATGTGCTGCATATGTATCAACAGAATAAATGAAACAATGGCTTCATAAAGTTGCTTAATATACCTTAAGAAATGAGACAAAATTTATATCCTTTTGAGTGACACAATTCAAAATGTCATCCATAAAATATCAGGCATTTTGTCCAATTTCAACAAAACTGAAATGTGTCAACCAGATTGTGTACAACTTTATTAATATATACATCCATCAACACAACTATGTAATAAAGGCATGAGTTAGAGCTAACGCGACATGTTTCGACTTAAAAAGTCATCCTCAGGCTATGCTAAGAACCATGCAATTCTTTACAGTGTGGTTCTTAGCTTAGCCTGAGGATGACTTTTTAAGTCAAAACATGTTGCGTTAGCTCTAACTCATGCCTTTATTACATAGTTGTGTTGATGGAAATATATATTAATAAAATGAATATATAGAATCAGTACACAACGGGATGACTTCATTCAAATTTTGTAGAACTTCACAATAGTGAAGACTCATTCAGAAGCCCTCAAGTTGTACACATGGTTGGATGGACAGACAGACATACACAGTGACACTAAAAGAAGGAATCTTGCTAATATTTTGATGACTGTTTCATCCACATTATGTTTTGTGTCTTTTCTCCTTGGTGAGTGACCTGGTCAATGCATGTTGTATCTGTCAGAGAGTGGTCATGTGCGAAAACCCGTCACATTGCGGGGACAACGCACTCGTACAAATGTTGGTCATTGTCCGTTTCCCATGTACTGTCTGTAAATGTAACGCAAGTGAAAAGAATCACCAGTTTATAATCCAGACTTAACACCTAGCCATGCTGTATTACCATGACTAATTTATATGGATTATGGCTTCTTGTCTGCCAGATATAGTGTCACTTAACATTGGTTAGCTTATCACACAGAGCATGACTGATGAATCCACTGACTTCACTTTCGCAGAGAGGTTTTTGTATCAACAGTTTACTTTCAATAGTGCACAACGCACAATTACAGGGTGAAGTGGAGTTCATTCAGTATTGTTACAGATACACTAGTCACGCACATTATATTAACTCATTAAGTCATATGTACCGTGCATCGTGTTCTGTAACATCACTTGTACTACCAAACTTTTGTGCACCACAACAATTTATACCAAACCACACACTAATTTCCAGTATGACATGTTGTGCCATCTACTGATGTCATCTCTTAAATAAAGCCAATTTGTGCACAATTTTTCTTAGTGTATTTATTTCTTTTCTCTCCACGTTTCGGGTGACTATGTGCCCATCATGAGAAGAAACAACTGTATCTACGCGACACTTGGTACTTGTTATTCTGAATGGATGGCTGTCTGGTATTCATACCAGACATGTAGAGAAAAGAAATAAACATACTAAGAAAAACTGTGCACCAAGTTGGCTTTATTTACAAGATTTTATAAGGATGCACGGTCAACAAAACATAAAATACTGATGCCATCTTCATCAAGTTCAGTCTACTGTAATTCTTTTCTCAGCACATCTAGTGAGTGACTGCATAAGCAGCGCACAGTGACTACAAGCACTTATTAACCATCTGCTGTAAGACCATATTTTAAAATCACAGAAGAACAACTTTAAAACACCAATGAAGTTTGTCAGTAACACACGTTTGGTGAAACGATAAAGTTACAACATGTAAAAGCAACTAATGTCACAGATTTTTTTTTTCATTGTTACACCACGCATGTTGTCAAGCTACTCAATCACTATACCAACTACTGCACATATAAAAAATTTACACATTAAAACATTAAAAATGCTCCGACATGTTTCGGTCCTAGGACCTTCATCAGGGAGCTGTATCGACGATATAGCTCCCTGATGATGGTCCCAGGACCGAAACATGTCAGAGTGTTTTTAATGTTTTAATGTGTAAATTTTATATATGTGCAGTAGTTGGTATAGTGATTGAGTAATGTCACTGATGCTGAACGAGAGCACATTTGGAAAATGTGGATAAATTCACAATATAGTGTACTGTTATACATACACTGCACCCATATATATATGTTACATTTGAATTCTAGGGGACCACACCCAACTGGGGATTGCACATGGGCTCCATGCACATACATAAGAAGATGTTGATATAGATGCCATTGCATCCACATTTTCCATGTGCGCGTGATTAAATATGAGTGATAATGATTTTGCATGTTGCAACTTCTAATGGTTTCACCAGACATACATGTGACTGAAGAACTGCAGCAGATGGTTGATAAGTGCTTGTAGTCACTGTGCGCTGCTTATGAAGTCAATCTCTAGATGTGCTGAGAAAAGAACTGCAGTAGACTGAACTCCATGAAGATGGCACCAGTAGATGCCGTATTGCGTCCGATTGGAAATTAGTGTGTGATTTGGTATAAATAGTTGCAGTGTACAAAAGTTTGATAGTACAATTGGTGTCACAGTGTATTAAATTAGTTTAAGGTAATATGAATTGTAACAGAAATGTTCGCCATTATTGAGGAGCATTACAACGAAACTACTCTTAAAAACAGCACAGGTCAGATATCGTCCATCAAGACTGATGCACTGATGGACTTGGTTCCTAACACTTTCCATTATGCTGACGTGAGAGGTGACAGGAAGTTTCTTTCTTCAGAAATTCTTAGTTTCAGTCTGTGTATGACTGCAGAACGTGTCCCAAACACCCTGCTTTTCAAATAGCCCCATATCAAGGAAACACAAGCCGACAGATCGGGCGAACGGGCTGGCCAATAAATGTCGCCGAAACGTCGTTATTTTTAGAAAAGTCTCTAAAGCGAATGGACAGTGGACAGCCGACCTCAGATCCATATTTTTGTTAAACGGCCTCCCTAGCTGAACCTATCGCGAACTTGTTTCATGCTCTCTCCTTGGCTGCCCCAGTGCTACATAAATCAAAACAGCCCATTACGTGGCCGCGCCAGTATAAAAATAATTATAATTAATGGGGCGTTTGTCATATACACCAGTCGTGGGAAGGCGGCTTCAGGAGACGAAGGTAGAAATCTTACCCACTGCCTCAAGAAGGGTGAGAGGTTGTTTGGCGAAGGAACCAATGGCTCTGATGGCGACGCAGACAGCTCGCCAAAACCACCGCTTCGGATCACCGCATCGTCACTGCCTTCTGCACGTGCTGCTGTGGGCGGGAACACGAGTCGAGACTGCTGGTCGGAATCTGGTCCAGGAATCAGCAGAACACCCTCATCTGCTCGCTTTCCGTGACCTCCGAAACACGAGTGTCCAAACGCCGAACAGCCACCTACAAACAGCGACACACACGTTGATTTTTGGAGTTATCGCAAGGGTTAGGATTCGTGCTGTCGTAATTCGAGATACGTCACCTTATAGCAGCGACTAGATCTCTTGCTAGCTGACCACCCCGACACTGTGCACAGCTGCAGTCGGCACGGCGTGGTCGCTGTTAGGCAACGCTATACCTCTTTCAAAAACATTTACTCAGATGGCAGTTCGTTCCAAGCTGTGGACAATTTTGAAGCGGATAAAACGCGCTCGGCGTGAAGTAGCGTCTCTTACCTTCAAGCATGAAAACAAACAACTTCGCTTCATAATGACAGACTGAATTTTACTGAGCTGGGGTGATCTGCGCAACAGCCAGAGGATGGGGGAAGTCGACTTGCCAGGCAGGTGGTGTCGTGCCAGATCATCAGAACCTCTCAAGGAATGTCAAACAACTGTATTAAAACGGGACATCATTAAAAAGGTTGAAATTACGGGAATCCACGGTCACGTATCGTCAAGCGTGCGGATGACAACGAGAGGAGAGAAACTGTTGTGGCCTTAATGTGAGGATGGGCCACAAGCAACTGAATAAATCCACGGAAAGTGAGTCAGAGCAGCCGGCCCCCACTCGCTCAGTATTGTCGTAAAAAGCAAAATAAATGGTTGCGAAGTGGTGAATAGCCTTCCATGCATTCAGAAAGTTTAGGGTTCAAAGCCCAAGTAGCAGACTGCCGTTCCCGATACAGGATTTACGTAATTTTTCTCGTCATCTTCAGGCAAGTACTGGAATCGTGCCTTAAGACAGGCCACGATCGTTTCCTCCAAATGCACTGTTTACAAATCAACCTGTTTGTCACCAGCACCGATGTTGGTGGGTTCTGTCCGCGCCAGCCTATGTTAATAGTCGGAAGGTGACGTCAAGGAATGTTAGAACTGACCTGAGTTCATCATCATCATCCTGTCGTCCGATTATACATAATACAAGCGAAAAGTTTTTATTGAACGGGATCAAGCATGCTCTTGTGCCGAAGTGAGTTTGACATTCTTCTTCGAATACCCCGAAGATGGAGGCAGAACTTTCCGCCGAAACGTCGATAATAAATTACCAATTAACAGAGCGCCATAAGTCAGAGGACTGTAGTATTTATGGAAAAAATGTGGAAATAAAAAAATTAGAAAATATGCTTTGCTTTTCTGAGAAATGTTAACGTTAAAAGGAGTGATATATTGTTCCTTTATCTAACAAAGAATTCGGTTACAATGACTTACTGTTGACAAGTAACTGCAAATTGCACAAGGCACGTCAGAAAAATTTAGGAAATTTTGATCATAGAAACTTGAATGGCAGGGGTCACACGGTAGACCTAAGAATAGAAGAGATGATAATATTAAACCAGAGGTTGAAGAAATAAGGTAAGACAGTGTAAGTCAGACTCTTTTGACTGAATGCAGGATTCAGTGTCGGGCCGTACTGAAGAGTGTGACGGACTGTCTGGTTCAATAACAATCGGTAAATATCTTGATACAACATATGTGACTGCATAAAATCGTCATTGAACGGAATGGGCACCACATTTTCGGCGGTGCAAAACTTCTGTCATAGAAGTAGCTAGTAAGAACTATAATGAACTATGTCAAACCTTTAAAGCCCACTGGTCACTATATGTATCACCAGTTTAACATTCAGTAATCCTACGTTCTGCCCACACACTGTATTTATGTGTTTTGTGTGGATCTCAGAACAAACAGCGATTATTTCCCTATACAGCATTAACTGACTGGCCGGCCGGCATTACAGTACTCTGAAGTGCCTGACTGTTAATCGGCATTGCTTGACGCTTTAAAGAATAAGACTGAAAATAAAAGAAGAATAATGAAAGGCCGTTTAAAGACCAAGACTAACTTCAGTTATGTACAAAGACCCAGTCCGTGCCGCGCAGTAAACACACTCCGTCTCGGTTATACCAGAATGTAGAACAACTTGTCATTTTGAATCAAGATTTATGTGGCTCTCTGTATGTCTGCACAACTGGTCGCAGTACAACGGTCGTTGAAGCCAATCCTTCTTCATCTAATTTAACGCAAGAGAGGCCCTTACCCTGGATACTGGGCTCACCAGATCGAAATTTAACTTCATCACAGTATGTTTCATAGAACTGCACAATGTGTACTTGTGGCTGTTCACACATGACGAGTGGAAGGCGCAATTTGCCTAAAAGTAGGAATTCAATTAATTATTCGCAAATAGCGTCGAGAATTATAGCGACGCCTAGGTCACCGTATCCGGTCAAGTAACGTAAAGTAAGGTACTAAATTGGACAGAAATTAGTCCAGTGTTCTACAGTTACCGTTAACAGCTGTCCACAGGTGGCCCCATATTGATGTGTCCACGGTCAATGTGCACTGCCGAACTCGCATTTCATCTCGCCCTTGAGTACAGCCAGCTTAAGGACTTCATCCCCCTGGGAATCAAGTGACAACCACCGTTCTCAGGGGCTCGGCACAGTGACATTCTCTATGGCACACTAACTGTTCTGATGATCAGCGCTGCTCTTCTCAAGTCACTCTTATCAGGGCCACCAATGGTGAATAAAAAAGCCCCCCCTTCCGCTGAAAAAAGGAGGACCGGCAAAATATTTTGCACAGAATCGGAAAGTCTGACAGTTGCAGAGTAACGTGGGCTTGGTGTGAAAGGGGTGATTTGTGCAGACGACAACAACATATGTACCGTAGTCGGTACCGGCCCCTCTTCGGGACAGCCGGGCCCCCGTAAATTGTACCGGCTTCCTCCCAGTACTGACTGTCAGTCAGCCTGTTCCAATTTAAGGGACATCACTGGACACTTTTTTTGGAGACGGCATGCTGCAGTCGGTGTAGTGGCCAGGCTGTAGGTCGAAGTGCGGTTCGCTTACAGACAGGTTGGCAATCTGGTATTTTGCTATCTGCTGTCTCTGTTTCAGGCGGTCTGCTTGTAACCCAACCTCGAACAGAAGTTGTTTGCTTGAACACTGACGAACCTTACTGACAGAACTTTCGAAGCACGCTGTCCGGACTCGGACTGACGTATCATTTCGTAGCAGTTTTGACAGATTCTCATCTGTATAAGTCCTCGGTTCTACGCTGCAATTTTCACAAACCTAAACATGAAGTTAGATGAGGGATTAGTGTACAAGAATGTAAAAAAATATGACTACAGTTTCACTGGTATTGTCGACTCTCGAACACAGCACAATTCCTTTCAAATCGTCGGCTCTTTCTTCGGCCTCAGTCAGTACCTCGCAGAGAACAAAGACCGTCAGATTTACTATTTTTAATCTTAAACCGTTTCTTCAGCCTCAACTGCACCTTCAATAAAAACACACCCTGTATTACGCACACCAACGGTACAAACACAAGCAGATCTGCAAGTAAAGTACTTGTTATATTTGTCCTAGTTTAGGCAAAACGATGAAGAAGACAAAGTTTACTAAACATCCCCAAACTTCGAATTTTATGAAAGCCTGTCCAGTGGCAATACCGTTGTTGCATTCAGACGGACGGACAAACACGTACGAAGAAGCCGGTAGCCGCTTTTCGCAAATGTTCGGCGAACGTGCCTGAGAGTGGAAAAAATGAGTGGAGGTTTCCTTAAGGAAATTAAAAAAATCAAGGACCAAGCTTCAAGCACCCAGGTCGCTGGGCGAGACCCTACAGGGCCTGTATACTGAACACAACAGTGCTGCTATTTCTTCATTGGCTGGAGTACAGTTAATTTCTAACATATATTGCTCCAAGGTTTTCGTCAGTCAGTCCGTTAGTTAATGGACGCTCAGAGCTGCTGGCCCTTCTGCTATCGTGTGTACATAACCTGGCAGCATTGTCTAACTCAGTGTCTTGAATCAAGAAAAGTGAGCCAAAACGTTTGCCGAAATTTGGGCAACGCAGGTCACTTCAGGAAATGACGCCACAAAGCGGGAACACCACAGCAATGGATTTCCCGTTTTGTTTGCGGTGTTCTGGACAGTAATAAAATGATAAATTTAATTCGTCATAATGAATGGGAAGCCATAATTACTGCGTGTTGCCAGAACAACTGCAGTATGATTCAGCAGGTCTAGCAGTCTGCGGAAACAAAAGATACAACAGTTGTGTTAATAAACTTTCCATTTTCGTCCAGAAGATGGAAACATCACAGGGCCTGTTCTGACGGCCTTAATTAATTACGTCACTTCACACTCCGAAGGCTAATAAAACAAACGTTACTTTCCTTTAATACCTTCAGGGTTACACAAACTTCGGTGGCCGTACAGAACATACTATCCAGGAATTCTAATTTTGTGTGCAGTGTGATATGTGCCACCATTTTGTGTGCAGTGTGATATGTGCCACCATGCAATCAGTTAAATGGATAAAATATATGTTCTTGCCCAATGTAAGTTTGAATGGTGTGGCAGGTAGATAGCATGAGTACATTCTTCTGGGGTCTGATATCATACGAATTGGCAGATCTCTACCAAACTGTTGATTACCCCGATAATCTGATTTCTCACTCTTTCAGTATGTTGTTTATTTAACGACTTTTTTATTAACTCAGCGTTTATGGTTTGAAATTATATGTTAATATAGGAATAATAAATGGGAAGAACATAAGGAAGTGGACGAAACTGTCTAAGCTGCCATCCCGGAAATTTTTGTCTGCAGAGACTTAATGAAATCTCTAAATACTTCAAAATTCGCAAGTTGGGACATCCGATGTATGATTGCAGGACGACGCCTGCCCACAGCGTGGCTGTTCAAATTCGAGATACGCGAAGTTTACGTTTTCTCCATACAGAAACGAAAAGAGAAACGGTTGGCTTACACTGGGCATGTAATGAGTCCGTGCCGTGAAGGCGTATAGGGGAAGCAGATGTATAGCTCCACCCACGTTTAACTTCGACACTAGATGAAGGAAAGTGATTAACTGAACGCCCCGGCCGCTTTATCCCGGTTAAAGAACATCCGTCATTCTTTGACCGGATCCTATCGCCGGTCAGGGTCATTTGGAGAAGAAAAAGCCCGGGAACTGAACCCCGCACTCTCCAGGCCGTAATCTTGTCAGCTTGGTGTCATGAAACTACTATAAATGTCCGCATGAGAGAGGGAGCTGCACTGATGCAGTGCTGCCAACCACATCAATAATTCACAATTTTAAATTACTCTTGTTGAGCTGCACCGAAGATGGCGGCGACTGTCCTGCCGTCCGTTGGTAATTACATCAGTTTACATGGCGTCATAACCCAAAAGTCTGCAATCTTCGTATTTACCTCCTGAACTGCTGCGATTCCCTTAAATTTTCAACAGCACTTTGCTGCACTCAATCACTCGACCGAGCCACCCCACATTTCAACAGCACTGGTCACTCCTGAATTAAATAAAGGCAAACCTGCTAGTCCGTTCTCTTTTACGAATGTTACCTTTAATTAGCTAATTGCAGTTCGCTCTTGCCTTAGCACAGAAATCAACCGAGCGTCAACACCAGCTCCAATAGGCTCTGACTGCCAGGCGCTGTTCCATGTAACATCCGACGAATTTAAAAGTGTCTTCGGCGTCAGAAGTAGAATGAAGCGTCACAAAGTGACAGCAGTCATTGTATTATTATTATTATTGTTGTTGTTATATGGATGTCTCCTGTCACAGGCCTTTTCTTCCCGGTACTTCTCTTGAACCAGCGGTGATCCCCACCGCTCAGGCTTCAAGCTTCACACTGCAGCACTTTCCGTATTATGTGTGATGTTCCAAGTATAGCTGTCTTTTGTAGTGAATCTATCGAGTGTTTTCCTGGTATAGTTTCCAAATTTTTCTTTAAACTTCTCTTCACTATTCCAGTGGCTCCAATTATTACTGGTACAATCGTACATTTCAGGTTCCACATTCGTTGTATCTCTATACACAAACTCTTGTATTTTAACTTCTTCTCCGTTCCTTATTATTATTATTATTATTATTATTATTGATATTGTTACAATAATAATACGGAAAGTACTGCAATGTGAAGCTTGAAGCCTGAGCGGTGGGGATCACCGCTGGTTCAAGAGAAGTACCGGGAAGAAATGCCTGTGACAGGAGACATACATATTGTATAATATTAATAAGAGTGCCCTTCCGCACACCCGTCCTTCGGTCTGTCATCCTCTGTCATAATGAGAATGGACAGTTCCGCACTCTAGTCACAAAGGACGCCGCCCCGAAACCGACGCAGGGCAATGCTCAGTACGTAGTGCACTAACATGTGTTTGTGAGTCCCACGAGGGACGCGACGCCAGGAACTGACCGAACATCAATCATGACGTGACTTTTCTCATTCTCCGATGTCAAGAATGAGTGTCTGTCGGTATACCTATACTCCACCTATACACCTGCATGCCTTGTATACCTTTACCTTTACCTTATTCTCCAACGGGGGACTGAATCAGTTGTCAGCTGTCATGACAGGTGGCACAAAACTTTTGTCTCTGAAGATCACCAAAACACCACACTCTTTAGTGCCCTGCAAATAGCAACACGAAGTCTGTGCAGCGTCTGGACACCGACGCCCATAAAATTACGAACGCGTTACGTTGCAATACACTTTCTCGCTTCGCGCTTCATTTTCCTGCGGCCAAAACATTTGAACGTTTTGTAACACTTCCACACTTCACGGAATTAAATGATACGGAGCGACGTGACGTTGCATTTTGTGTCTGACAAACAAATTGAAATGTATTTAATCCCAAGTAAAGGCAGCAGAACATTTTCTATAAATGGAAGGAAACTCCATTATCAATCGCACAATTTCCGGGGGTTTTGGCTTCAATCTGCAAGTTACAATGCTTATAACCCTGAGCCCCACTGCTTTTGGAAACATGTCATGCTGACTGTTGTGTTCTAATCGCAGGCCAATTACATCCACGTCAATACAGCATACAGCACACAGCATAAAATGTAGAGCATATGGTTTTAGTGTCGGTCTGGAAATTCAAAGAGATTTTAAAGTAATGCTGTAAAAATTTAATCATTTAAAGGGCTGCGGTCACTAGATACATACAGCAGTGGTCACTAGATACATAGAGCGGTGGTCACTAGATACATACAGTGGTCTTCACTAGATACACACAGCATTGGTCACTAGATACGTACAGCGGTTATCACTAGATACATACAACAGTGGTCACTAGATATATACAGCAGTTGTCACTGGATATATACAGCAGTGGTCACTAAATTCATACAGCAGTGGTCACTAGATACATAAACAGTGGTAACTAAATACATACAGCAATGGTCACTAGATACATATAGCAGCGGTCACTAGATACATACAGCAGTGGTCACTAGATACATACAGTAATGGTCACTAGATACATAGAGGAATGGTCATTAGATACATAAAGCAGTGGTCACTAGATACATATAGCGGTGGTCACTAGATACACACAGCAATGGTCACTATATACATTTAGCAGTGGTCACTAGATACATACAGCAATGTTCACTAGATATATACAGCAGTGGTCACTAGATACATACAGCAGTGGTCACTAGATGCATACAGCATTGGTCACTATATACATACAGCAATGGTCACTAGATACCTACAGCAGTGGTCACTAGATACATACAGCTCTGGTCACTATATACCTACAGCAATTGTCACTAGATACATAGAGCAGTGGTCACTAGATACACACAGCAATGGTCACTAGATACATACAGCAGTGGTCACTAGATACATAGAGCAATGGTCACTGGATACATACAGCAGTGGTTACTAGGTACATACAGCAGTGATCACTATACACATACAGCAATGGTCACTAAATACATACAGCATTGGTCACTAAATACATACAGCAATGGTCTCTAGATACACAGAGCAATGTTTACTAGATACATACAGCAGTGGTCACTATATACATACAGCAATATTCACTAAATACATACAGCTGTGGTCACTAGATACATACAGCAATGGTCACTAGATACACACAGCAGCGGTCACTAGATACACAGCAATGATTACTAGATACATTCAGCATTGGTCACTAGATACATACATACAATAAGCTTTAAATCTTTTTAAAATATCCTAATTTTTTCCACATCGCATTTTTGTGTTCCGCATTATTTTGAAAACAACGAAGGTTATTTCTGTAGGCAATTCTAACACCTGGTCCTGTACGACAAAACCCAAAATTTCTCCGCAAGGGACATCTTCCTCAAGGGGCCTAAAATCTTAATGAATTCGGCTTGCTTTTATTTGCATTTTTCTGTCCTCTTCCCCCCTCCTCCCACCTATTAATTTCAAGTTCAGAAGCGTCTGGTCAGTAATAACAAATCCTTGTACCCTGAAGACTACTCCAACTGCACATTTAAAACTTCTTATCAGGGGTGCACCAATTACCAACTTCATGTCTTCCGATCGACTGAATTTTCACTGTGGTGCCTAACAGTCGTGGATCCTGAGAGGCCACTTGGTTCATGTCAGGCTGCTGAAGCCTACGATTCTGATACAGTTCATAGATTGTTAGAAAATGTGTACACCCCTCATTCATAGTCACTAACGTCAGTAAGACACGCGCGCGAATTTGTGAAGCAACACCAGCGTTTTACTGAGGGTTCAGCAACGACATATGTTACAGGTCACAGAAAGTTATGTGAATTGCATTAGGGGTAACACTTCTGTGGAACTTTTAAGAACAGCATGGCAATTGTGAGAGTATTTTGTTTTGCTTTCGGTTTGTGTGCGATAACCAAACATCCACTAGAGCTGCGAAGGCGGGAGGAGAGGACGGCTTCATTTAGCGACGCTGTCAGTTGCTAACATCGTATAGCTTCGGTAATGGATGGATGAACATGGAGCATTGGTGGAGTGAAACTGACAGGGAAAGCTGAAGTACTGGGACGAAAACTTGCCACCTCTTTGGCCACCAAATCTGTCCACCCGACTCATTGTCCACCAAAAGTTTACGCCTGCCTCATTGTCCACCAAAACTGTCCACCCGACTCATTGTCCACCAAAATTCTCCACGTGACTCATTGTCCAACAAAACTGGCCACCTGCCTCATTGTCCACCAAAACTGGCCAACAGCTTCAGTGTCCACCAAAACTGTCCACTTGCATCTTTGTCCATCAAATCTGTCCACCTGCCCCTTTGTCCACCAAAAATTGCCACCTGCCTCTTTGTCCACAAAACGGAAGATAGAGGTTATTTTGAATTCATACAATAAACACAACTCAGTTTGGTGTACTGTACCTTTCACAAATGAATACTTTCAAACTCAGATACAAACCAAAAGCTGACATTAATGATTGACAAATGTATTGCATGCCGCCAGGAAGGAATGGGTACTGAACAGTTTGTTGGGGAAAACGAAACACGAGGACTATGACAAAGGCTGTGGTGACAACAGTAGCAGTAATAATGCAATAGTCGAGGTAGTTCGGTGGGTACAGTGATTAGGCTGCGGTCTGGGCGACCTGGGGTTTATACCCCGACATGGAGACGATATTTTTAACTTTCATCTCCCCCATACCTGTTCCGGGGCCCATAGAGTCTCCTATTTAGTGGGTACCGAAGTACTTTTACGGGAATAAAGCGGCCGGGACGTGAAGTTGGCCACTCAGTGCCGAGGTTGTGAATGAGTGGAGCTATACCTCCAGTGCATCCTGTGTTACAGGGAAAGAAATTTGTGAGAGATCTGAGATACTCAATATTAACTAATCGATAGCTGTGTCACGTGACCATTCAAAGAGCGCGGCTGGCCTTTTAAAGAAGGATTACCAGATCGACAAAACGTGCTCGGTTGAGTTTATCTTTAGAGATGCTACAAGAACCAGACGGCCGTAGCAAAGCTGCAACATATCAGTCTAATCGACGGATATTCATGTTTCCGGGAAATATTCTGCACACGTCTTCAAATGTGAAGTAAGTAGGAGATGAGGCGTTGTATCTACTGGCGATCTTGCAGATATCCTAAATTCTCTTCTGCCCGTGGCCAAATGTCAGTTAATGTGGCTTTCTTTCACATCTCTTCTTTGATTTTACACAAGAACATGGCCGCCTTCACAGCTGCTGGACAAACTGTTACGTTGGTACTCTTTTTTATTACGTCTGTTGCAAAGCATAAACTGTAGCATGGTGGGTTTTGGTGAACAAATGGAAAGAAGGGGGGGGGGGGCGGCACGCATGTGAATTACAACAAAAAAAAACCTATTAACCCAATTCCAAACGATATGCTGCTTCAAGCATGTAGTTCAGAAATGGGAGTAAACATTAAAGGAAAGCGAACAAAGACGTCTGTTGACGGAAATGAAGGCGAATGTGAATGGAATTCCTTTTTTCAAATCTAGCTGCAGAAGAATTGATTTTTGTTCTTCCTTGTTCTGGTTTGTCTGAACAGGTACTATAGCCTGACCAAACTCCTACTGGCTGTACGGGAAACTGTAGCAGAGTTAATACACAAAGAGTTTAGAACTGGATTCCAATTCTGGGATCCTGACACACTACCCTTACTGGGAAGAGGTTGTGCAGGCGGGTCTTCGGTTTGAGATAGGTGCGTTGAAAAATTGCGAAAAGCGACTATTAGCTCCGCCATGTCTGTTGGTCTGACCGTCCATCCGCTAGGAACAGTTGTGCTCCACTGGAGGGATTTTCTTGATATTTGACAATTAATTTTTTTTAATCTGTCGAGAAAATGCAAGTTTCATTAAAATCTGATCAGAATAATGGGTTCTTGACACGAGGACCTATGTACAGTTCTGCTCACATTTCGCTCAATTCTTCTCAGAATGAGAAATTTTTCAGACAAACGTTGTAGATAAAATTAAAACACATATTATTTATTCAGCAATATTTGCTCGAAAATCTTGCCGTTTATGAGACAGAGCGGAAAAATATTGTACAGTCGAAAGAATACCAATGCCTTAAGAAGGTACATGCGTTTTTCAAGCTAGACACCTAAAGGTACAAACATACACCCAGTATATGTAACACGTGTTGCTTGTCCACTACACACTGGTTGCACTAACGCACCTTAGTGTTACGTTTCTACGTACATTGCTTGTGTTGTTGCTTCATCACTTCATATTCTGTCCTTTCTTGACAAATCAGTGCTGCTCAAAATCCAGTCAACCTTGATAATAATTTGTTATTCTGCCTTAGGTTAAATAGAACAATTACTTAATACTAAAATTATACATTGCCACTTCTACATGCGCTACTTAGCAGTGGACTGAAGCGTCAACCTGCAGTTGTCAGAAAAAGTAAGAATTCTGTATATGTTCTGCTCGACACTCACGCATATAACACGTAAATTCCACTGTAAATCTTAACACCTATCTTGTTTGCAATGTGTGATACAGCTAATTTGAAGTACTAAATTTTGCCTTGCTTAATTCTAGCAAGTATCTTGTAAAGTCTTAGACACACCTTACTGAATACACATCCCAAGCCCTTAAAGTCTTCTAAATACCATACTAAAGACACATCACAAGCTCTTAAAATCTTCGACGTACCGTACAGAAGACACATCCCAAACTCTTAAAGTCTCAGACACACCGTAATAAAGACACATCCCAGACTCTTAAAGTCTTAGACACACCGTACTATGACACATCCCAAACGCTTAAAGTCTTGGACACACCGTACTAAAGACACATCACAAGCTACAAAGTCTTAGACTCACCTTACTAAAGACACATCACAAGCTACAAAGTCTTAAACCCACCTTACTCAAGACACATCACAAGCTACAAAGTCTTAGACACACCTTACTCAAGACACATCACAAGCTACAAAGTCTTAGACACACCTTACTCAAGACACATCACAAGCTACAAAGTCTTAG
>Ga0123354_10002272_pt1 | contig 25126 bp, 20 predicted proteins | sample TergutLab28metaG_2_FD_97872 | JGI IMG/M metagenome (GOLD analysis project Ga0123354, IMG submission 97872) | Labiotermes labralis P4 segment gut microbial communities from Petit-Saut dam, French Guiana - Lab288 P4 | ecosystem: Host-associated > Arthropoda: Insects > Digestive system > Gut ...
AATCCTTATCAATATATGCTCGATGGAAGAACCGCTAATTCTTTCCTTGTTGGCGGCGGAGTGTTGAATACATTCAGATTGTCACATCATGTTGATCTCTATGTAAACTTGGGGACGGATTTAATGAATGCAAGTCTTGACGGCAGTAGAAGCGGTTATTTTCTAAAAACCAAGTATAATGGTTTATCATCCGGCGCTATAGGACTTATTTACAAATTCGGCGCTTCGGTTAAGAAAGAAGTGGTTGCTCCTCCTACGGTGGTACAGGAAGCTCCTAAATACGCGCTGAACGTTGTAAACGGAAATGGTAGCGGAAGTTACAAAGCCGGAACCGTTGTAAACATTTCAGCAAACTGTTCGTCGGATACGCAAACTTTCGCCGGATGGACGGGTGATGTGGATAATGTTTCGAATGTGAATAGAGCAAATACGACCTATACAATGGGCAGCTCCAATGCTACCGTTACGGCAATGTGTAAGAATTTGCCTCCAAAAGTGGTTGAACCTGTTAAAGAACCTGTTAAAGCATTAGATCCCGTATTCTTCCGTTTGGACAAATCAGTTGTTGATCCGGATCAAGAATCTAAAGTGAAAGCCGCCGCCGATTACTTGAACGCAAATCCGAATGCTACTTTGAGTGTTGTTGGTCATGCTGATGCACAAACCGCTAATCCCAAATACAATATGGCGCTTTCCCAAAGACGTGTAAAAGCTGTCGCTAATGAATTATTTAAAAAATATGGCATCAACAGCAATCGTTTGAAATTGGATTGGAAAGGCGATACAGAACCTCCTTTTGCAGTATCGACTATACGCACAGACAAGAATACGAAAGAAACACAAGGCTCGAATGAACAGAACCGTGTTGTTATGTTTATACAATGATTCTAAAGTAAGTAGTAATAAATAGTTGTAAGGGCGTTAAAAGCTGGAATAAGGCTTTTGGCGCCTTTTTTTCGGGACAGGCGTCCATTCTGTCCGTTCATTGAAACAAGAAATTAATTTGCTTCCGGAATAACGAGAATTATTCAAAATGAAAATATTCAATTGAATAATATATCAATGTGTAATTAGTTGCTACGATTTAATTACAAAATATTTTCAAATTATCTTTTTTTATTTTTTTTTGTAATTTCAATTATTTGTATTAACTTTGCCCTTTGAAATTAAATACTCAAAAATTATGTCACAAGTATCAGAACGTTTAGCAAGTTTGGCTCCGTCGGAAACGCTGGCGATGTCACAGAAAAGCAATGAGTTGAAAGCTCAAGGAATCGATGTAATCAATTTAAGCGTAGGCGAACCCGATTTTTTCACTCCGGATTCTATTAAAGAAGCTGCTCACAAAGCAATCGATGCAAATTTTTCATTTTATGCGCCGGTTAATGGTTATCTTTCCCTGCGAAATGCAATTGTCGATAAATTAAAAAAAGAAAATGAACTGAATTATACGGCGGAACAAATTGTTTGTTCCAATGGCGCCAAGCAATCGGTTTGTAATGTACTCCTTTGCATTGTAGGTCCGGGCGACGAAGTAATTGTTCCCGCTCCTTATTGGGTGAGCTATGTGGAAATGGTCAAATTAGCCGAAGGAACCAATGTGATTATTACAGCCGGAATCGAGCAGGATTTCAAGATTACGCCTGCGCAATTGAAAGCCGCTATTACTCCGAAAACCAAAGCGATTATCCTTTGTTCGCCTTCCAATCCAACCGGAAGCGTTTATTCGCGGGAAGAATTAAAAGGTTTAGCTGACGTTTTAGCTGCTTATCCCAATATCACAATTATTTCCGATGAAATATACGAACATATCAATTATATCGGTAAACACGAAAGCATCGCCCAATTTGAATCGGTTCGCGACCGCGTAGTGATTGTGAACGGCGTTTCCAAAGCGTATGCGATGACCGGTTGGCGTTTGGGATGGATTGCCGCTCCGCAGTGGATTGCAGCAGCTTGCAATAAATTGCAGGGACAATATACTTCCGCCGCAAGCAGTATTGCACAAAAAGCAGCCGAAGCCGCTTATCGCGGACCGCAGGCTTGCGTCGAATCCATGCGCGAGGCTTTCAAACGCCGGCGCGACTTGATGATGAAGTTGGTGAAAGAGATTCCGGGACTGAAAGTGAATCGTCCGAATGGTGCATTTTATTTATTTCCCGATTGCAGCGCTTACATTGGAAAATCGTTCAAAGGGAAAAAAATTGAACATTCCGCTGATTTAGCAATGTATCTTTTGGAAGAAGGACATGTTGCATCGGTAGGCGGTTTGGCGTTCGGCGCTCCCGAATGCGTCCGCTTTTCATACGCCGCTTCCGACGAGCAACTGATTGAAGCCATGCACAGAGTGAAAAAAGCGCTTGCTGAATTAGTATAATAAATAAATCTGAATCTTTGTTCAATGGAAGGACGGTATCCAAAAGAGAGCGATTGCTCCCTTTTGATTACCGTCCTTTCTTATTTTTACACTGTCAACGACCGCTTGAACAAGTGTCAACCGGTACTTGTTTCGATTTATAAATTAGTTATTTATAACATTCCGGATAGCTAACCAATTTTATACCTTTTGCCTTGATATAATTTTTTACCCGTTCATCGGTGTACATCTTTATGATATTATCCCTGTCCTTGCCGATAGTATCACTTCCTTTTTGCTTCACTGTTTGCATTTCAGGAGTATTATAAGCGGGATGTTCGATGAAAATATACGTTTTTCCGGGTGTGAGTTTACCTAAAGCATCCATAAAAGCTTCGATGCGTTTTTCAAAAGAATCGGTTTTTTTGATATTCATTGGCGGAAAATTTTCAAAAGTAGAATCGGGTTGCCAATACAATCCATATTCCTTCGCAAGTTTTTTAAGCAACGCCGTTAATTCACTGTTCCATTCCACACAATTCATGTGGGTGGATATGTGCGTCACATTGTGAATGCATTTCTTTGCCATTTCTATTTGAGCGCGAAGTTCCGCTTCAATTTCATCGACATTCCACTTTGCTTCTTGAAGCGAACGCCCCGGCATATCTTTTTGGGTCCAAATATACGGATAAAAATATCCGTTTTCATCGACCAGACTTTTGGCGCAAGTTAGCGGACGCCATTTACAATTGGTCCATTCGCTCGTCAGCACTAAATGTACGCCAACATCGATGGAAGGATTTTCGTTTAGTAAGCGCGCCGCTTCAGGAAACCATGCGCAAGGAACCATTACTTCTACCGATTGCGCAATGCCTTTTGTGGCAGCTTCGATGCATGCCTGATTTGCCGAAGCGAACGAGCCCATGTCATCGCCTCTGACCAATAAACGAATTTCATTTGTGGTTTGCGCGGCAATCCACTGTGTCATGAAAAGGATGATAAAAATACAGTTTTTCATATAATTTACTTAGTTTGTGAAATTGCAAGGGGTTGTATTGCTCCATACCATGGCGACGGCGGATATTTCCATTCGGTAGTCTGAGCTTTTACCGGCGGAATCATTTCAGGAGTCAAATCAAATTCCAATTCATTTTTATAGAGCGGAGCGCCGATGGTATTTCCTTGGGGAAGATATTCGTACACATGATAGTTATATTGTCCTGTGCGGCTTGGGCGATTTTTAGCGCTTTCGAAAAGATTATCCGTTGCATGAAAATTACGTTCAACGAGCGCTTGTTCCACAGCTTCCGGTTGAAAAGAAAATCCCATTTCGTAATCCCATCCTTTATCGCAAATATTTCTGTAAATAAATATATCTTTAAAATTCTGCGAAAGAATATCGATACTTCCTACACCGCCGCTGAACCATCGGGGAGAGCCGCATTTGTAGATGGTGTTGTTGTAGATATAGATATCCGAACGCTGATTGTTGCCTCCCCAAACGCCAAACAGTACGCCGGCGGCTTTCATGTTGTAGATGACATTGTGATGGAAGCGGATATTCCGCACTTCCGAATCTTTGCCTTCCGCACTGACGGCAAATCCCCAAGCGCAATTATATGCTTTGTTATTATACAATTCAACATCTTCGAGCAAACCGAACCAAGCGTCAACATAGTAAGCCTGTCGAGGCATATCATGCACCGTATTGTCATGAATGATTCCATGACAACTCACTTCCTTGCAGTCAATTCCTTCTTTATAGCAATGATGCACCTGATTATAAGCCACTTCAAAAAAACGGGCGCCGCAGATGGAAATAGCCTCATGCGGCGCTTCGCCGGGCTTGGGAAGTTCTAAATTACGATAGTCGGAATCGTTGGATCGAGTAATATCACAATGAAGCGCCTGAACGGAATCGGCATACCAAATACCAATGCCCGAATTGTAGGTGCGGTCGGTTGTACATCCGTCAAGAATAATTTGCTTGGACGGACCTCGAACGATGAAACCTGCAGCTCGTGAATTAATCACTCCGATGTTCTCAAACTTCACCCATGATACTTTTTCGATTTGCACTACTCCTTGCGTGACTTTCGAAAACAGGACTTCCTTGTTGTCTTCATTCGATAAAAATACATCTTTACCATCCAAAATAGCTTTTTCTCCGGGCATTGACCTGTAAACAATCCATTTCCCGGAACTCCCGCCGTGAGGAGGTCTGAACGATTTCTCCAATACGTAATTCCCGCCGCGAAGCGTGATTGTATCGCCTGCCTCTGCAACATCAGACGCTTTGACAATGCTCAGGAACGGATCGGTAACGGAACCGGAGTTACTGTCGAAACCATTCAGCGAAACAAAATATTCTTTTGCAGAGAGATTGATAGTTCCTCCAAGGGCTATTAAACAAATGAGAATCCAATTGATTTTTTTCATTGTATGATTATATTTTTAGCGTATTCCGAATACAACTTCAAATCTTCCAGTGATTTAATTTTAGCGCCGTTATTGATGATGTTGGTGAATGTGACGTTACTTACCTGATGATCATTATCATATCCGGCGATTATCGAAAAAGGGAAAATTCCCCGTATCGAAATATTCTCAAAGCGGATATTTTCAATCTTACCACGAAATTGCGCATGATACGCTTTCTCGTTTTCAGGCGTTTTCAATACGCCGTCCCAAGCTCCATCCAAATAGTTCCGTTTGATATATTCAGGATCGGAACTTCCATCCGTACAATATCTTGAGCGAAAAATAGCCAAATCGACTAATTTTTGACGAGCGTCTTCTATTCGTATATTCGTATAGAGTACATTCTTCACGGTCGCTTTATCCGAATTATGGATACTGAATACCGCTCCCGATTCTACGTGAATAATATCACAATCGCAAAAAGCGATGTTTTTCACTTCGGCGCTTTGCAGTTCAAACCCGATTTCCAAACCATTACCCCATGCGGCATTCCAAAATATACATTTTTCAATCCGTACGCTATCCACAATTACCGAATCGGGATAATTAAGATGCGCTTTAATAGCAATGCAATCATCTTTTGTCCGAATGAAGCAATCTTCAATCTTCACTTTCCGGCTTCGGACAATGTCGATGCCATCATCGCTCGGATTATCGCTGACGATTTTCAGGTTTTTAATGGTTACATTTTCACAATTGATGGGAACAACCTGCCATGTAGTGCTGTTGCATAGTATCAGCCCTTCGATATCCAGATTCTTTGAATCGATAAATTCAACAAACCGTTGGTATTTATCCGGTAGGACATAACCGCCTTCGGAAGAAAACATTTTTGTCATTTCTTTATCCGACAGTTGGTTGTTAAATGTGCCATCTAAAATTCCATAGCCTGAGACTTTCACATTTTCTACCCCTTGAGCTGCAATAGCTCCAATAACGATTGCTCCGCCTTCTATATATATTTGCTGATTCGACTTTGGATGAATCACTCCCGGCTTATATATTTTGCCGGCTTCAAAATAAATCACTCCCGGATTCGTTTTCTCAGGCTTTATTTCTTTGGGATTTGCAAAAATAAAAAGCGGATACTCCAACTTCCCGTTAATTTCAACACTGTATTTTCCAGGCGCCGGAATTGTAAAAGTTATTTTATTGTCTTTTATTGTTGGTTTTATACCCGACTTAAGCGGTCTTACATCCACCCATTTAACATCTTGCGTACATTCTATTTCGATTGGAACGGCTTCGTCCGCTTCAAATGCGGCAAATGCCGCCGGAATAGGACTGTCCATTACAAGAACCGGCTGTCCGCCGGCTTTAAGCGAATACCGAACCGACGGTTTTACTTCGGGCGAATATTGATAAACTCTAATTGAAGCGTTTACAACCTGAAATGAAATAATTACTACTAATAGTATTGATAGCTTTTGCAAAATCATATTTTGACTTATTAAAAATTTATTTTCTGTTTTCCTTCCGTTAATTCAATTGATTTGCCATTGTATCGAAAGGTTCCTTTCAATCCTTTAGGCAGTTCCACCTGTCCTTCCATTCCGCCGCCGGCTTTCTTTGCCAGTTCAACTTTGATATCGCCAAGATAATGCGGATACGAAGCTTTGATAAAATTCAACGAACCGAATGCAGGTTCTATGCTGACCGATTTATACTCCGGTTCTGCAGGAGCAATTCCTGCAATCACCTTAATAAAAGCCATCGAGGGAGAAGTACTCCAAGGATGGGCTTCCGATCGAGGTTTATATATCATTTCGGGAGTAGTCGTCAAATGCAAAGGTAACAAATCTTTCCAAACATCCAATACTTTATCGATGAGATCGCCTTCGTTCAGACGCCGCATTTCATTGAAATGATTATTGCGGAAATAATAGGAAGGTTTACTGATTGTGGAATCATTCAAACAACGTTCCAGTATCTTTTTCTGTGCATCTTCATCAAAAACGCGAGATCGGATCGCCATAATGTTCGCCCGCTCATCAAAAAATTTTTTATCGGGATTTTCGGCGAAAAGTCCTCTATACTCATCCCAGCAGGTGGCTATCACATCGGCTTTTACTTTCTCGGCTTTAGCCCTGTAAGCATCCGCTTCTTTTTGCAATCCTAAATAATCAAAAAGTTCCGATGCTCGAAGAAGGGTTGCCGCATAATGCAGTGTGACGACTGCCGAATTACCATTGTCGGCGCCCGGATATGCCCCCGCTCCATGAAAAGCAGGCTCGCTGTACCAATCGACGAAATAACTGCCGACCGGTTTGCCGACCATTCCATTATCCAAAAGATTGTTTTCAAACCATGCGAGGGTAGAACGGACGCTTTGCGCATACTTCCGGACAAATTCCTTATCGTTGCAATACATCATAAAATCGTGCAGCATATCGACCCATACCAGCGAAAAGGTGGGATGGACAAAAGTTGATTTCAATGGATAACAACTTGTTATGTTTCCGTCGGGCATGCGAGAATAATCAAACTGCTCGATAGCATTGCGCAGCCAAATGTCGTCTCCGGTCAGGAATAGATTGACCAGCGCATGGATGCGGGAATCGCCCACATACATCATTTGTTCGTAATAAGCGTCGCTCATAAGATTGTCTTGAGTACAGATACATGCTGTCCGCCTGCATATTTCATCAATTTTCATATAAACGGAATCATCACATTCAAATGTTCCCCGCAGGTTTAATGGAGAAGCAGTCGCCATTTGGTAATAATCGAGCAATTTCAACGGTTCGTCCAATGTTTCAACATCGATTTGAACGAACCGGAACGCCCGGTACCACGAGGGAGAGAACCGGAAATTTTCGCGTCCGTCCGCAACGACCACATCCCTTAGCCCTTGTATATGTTTTCCTTCGACGACATTTCGATCGCCTTTCGATAAATCGGGATTAAAAAGATTTTCTGCATAGCGAATGGTAATCTTGCTTCCTTTTCCTCCGGAAATGAACAACTCGGGAAACCCTAAGGTGACGCTTCCATAATCCAGCAAAAAAGTAGTTTTGGAATGTGCAGGCAATACGGCGGGATTTCCGCCTTGGATGAAATCTTGTGGGATTTTCACACCTTCATTCCTTGCTATCGTTGCAAATCGTTGCAATTGTTGAGCTACCTGAGGAGTAGTTCGCGGTTTCATCAACCAGAAAAAACCGCCTTCATTTTCGTTTGAAATATTCCATATCCACTTCGCTTGTTTCCATTCCGAATCATCGAACGAAGATAGCTGCCAATCGCGGGGATAAAGGGATACAGTAACGCTATCCCCCGGATTGGTTGCATAAAAACCGCCGACTATGTCTGTTCCAAAAATCCAGTCGGGAGGCAACGAGGTATAGGCATCATTCTTTTTTGCTTTCCATTGACTATCGGCATTGGTATTGACCATCGACTCTTTCGCCGTTTCGCCTTCCATCATAAAAGCCGTGCGAATGGACATGATTCCGAACCAGCGATCGGGTCCCCAATTGACAACTTCAGCCGCAATCGTATTATTTCCCGATTGCAAGTAAGGCGCAATATCGACTGTTTCATAACGCCAATGACGCCAGTCGGAACCTTGCGGACCCATTGCAGCCAAAGTCCCGTTGACATACAATTTATAACGGTTGTCAGCTGAAACATGAACAATGAAATGTTCCGGTTTATCCTGTAAAGCGAATGTACGCCGAAACAGGACAACTGCATAATCGGCTTGCGGAATATCGGGACAAGTAATCCATTTTGCATCCCAATGATTCACTTTGTGTTTACATTCAGGATAATTCAGTTCGGGAAGCAACTGACCGTAAGCGGTTATCCCGAAAAAAAATATACATAGAATAAAAAATAGACGTTGCATAATTTATAGATTATAATTGCTTTAACGTTTCACGATAATTTGATGTACTTCCGGGTTTTCGCTTACGTCATCATAAATGTGCAGATAATAATTGCCATTGTGCAAATGGGATACATTCAGTTGCACTTTCCCTGCTTTTTCTTTTTTATGCCGCATCAATTTGCCATGTGCGTTGTAGAGACGGATATCATAAGTGGTACCGTTTGTGCTACTGTTCGTGCTGCCGGCAACTGATTGAATCGATTGAGTAGCCAGGTAAATCGGAGCAGCGCTCGACTCATTTATTTCAATATTGAGTACATCGGAAGCGGGGTTGGGATAAACTGACGTCATCGAATTCGAACCTACCACAAAATTATAAATAAAAATGGGAGAAGGATTGGACGAAGCGCCGCACTTGTTTTTTCCATAAGCAAACAAAGTATAAACGCCGGCAGTGTTGAAAGAAACGTCTGCATGAGTGTTCTGACCATTAATATACGCACCGGTAGGATTAGGAGGCGCCGTCAACGACCACGTATATCCGGTTATGTCGGGATTTGCAGGCAAATTCCATGAATATATCTGACCTTTAGAAAGATTTATTGTTTGACTTGTGGGCTTTGGAAAATTTACTGTGAAACTATTCTGTATCACAACATTTCCGTTGATGGTTGCAATGATCGTTCCTTCTCCGGTTAAACCGCTACCAACTGCTACTGTCGCTTTGTAGTTATTAGCGCCCGTGCCCGGCGTTATACTGAAATTATTACCACTGCCAACAGTCCAGTTAACCGTAGCATTTGCGGGAAGATTGTTGATGATAAATTCTTCGCTGCTGCAACTGCAAACGGTGGTGGGACCGGTTAGAGTGGAAATTAGTTGGAATTTAGCTATTAAGGTGCAGGATGCAGATGGAGAATAAATAAAACTTGCTGACCCTGATATTTTTGATCCGTTTAGGTACCATCCGTCAAATCCCCATCCTTGTTTAGGTGATGCAGAAACAGATACACCGTCGCCAGCATAGCAGGCGCCACCACCAGATACTGTGCCTTTATTTGTGTCTTCGCTTTGGACAGTTACCGTATACTGCACGTCAGTTTGGAATACAGCTGTAATCAATGCATGACTATTTAATGTTATTTTCAATGGATTGTCTGAATATCAATAAGTTGCAGAATTACTGTAAATAAAAACTTCCCAGTGGCTGAAATAAAACATAGGAGAGTTGGGATATGCCTTACAAAACCAAGTGTCATCAATATTGTAAATGTCGTCCACAGTCCCTCCTGACTCAGGTTTACTTTGAAACGTAGCACTCCAAGCGCGTGTTTTTTCTTGAGTACAAGCCAAAAACGTATATGTTACAGTTGAACCATCCTCAGCAATTACGGTATAATCAACTTGCTTCGAAAAATCTTGGATAGCGGCGTGTCTCGACGTTATGGATGCACCGGGCGCCAATGTAATGGTTGGAGAGAGCGAAGTAACATCAGTACCTTCAGCCATAATCAGCTTTATAGTCCAGAAGTGTGGGCTGATACCTTCCGGAGTTCTATAATTATTCTGCGAGGGGTGTTCAGTGATTACTTTATCGACGAGATTAGCAACCTCAAATGAGATGATATTTTTATCGATTGCGAAAGCTGAACTTGTTCTGTTATTTTGCGCGGAGATAGCAAAATTTCCCGATAAAAGCGTTATAAGCGCTACGAGTTTAATAATTTGTGATTTCATTTTAATTTAATTTAATATTTGTAAGTTTTTTGTTGTTTATGAATGTTTTACTTGCTGTATGCTTTCAGTCATCCTGATAAAAAAAGTAGGTTCAAAGAAGTCAATTGCTTCTACATCAAAAATCATTTATAGACTTAACCATAAAATCATATTCGACAGTTGAACCATCCGTAGCAATCACCTGAATCTCAACTTGTTTAGAAAAATCTGTCGCAGTGATTTTGGCAATTTCAGTATAATCAACATAGTTAATACCTTGCGCATCAGTATATATATAGTTTATTCTAGCGCCGGGCGCCAATGTAATTATTGGAGCAAGTTTAGTAGCATCAGTTCCTTCAGACATAAGCAGCGTTATTGTCCAAAAGTGAGCCGCGTAATTATATTCGGGGGGAAGCCAGAAGCTTTCATGACTAAATGTACAGACTACATAAGGAACCGCAAATGAGATAATGTTATTATCAATTGCGAAAAAAGATGATGCTTTCCCTGAATTTATCACTTCGTTTGCACCTTCAGGGCAACCACAATCACTATGATCGTTTCTACAGGAAACCGATACTGTCAAAAGCGCTACAATCGCTACGAGTTTTAACATTTGTAATTTCATAATTGAATGGTTTTTAATATTAATAATTGTCTTATTCATTGTCTTTTATTTTTTAAGTTTAATATTAGAATTTTATAAAATCAATTTTTCGCTCCCGTCCTTTTTTCGAGAGCTTTCACGCAATGCCGTCTCGCGGTTTATTTGTCAAAATGGGTTTTATAAGATTGTAATTTGTATTTTTGTGTTAAGATATTAAATTTCATTGACAATTGCAAACAATCCTAAATATATGATGAATTTTTCCTCAAAAACGTTGCACGGCTTTTCAAATTATTTTGTCACTTCGGCAAATTAAACAAAACTCCAACCCCTCGCTGGGCAAAGCGTCTTTCGCTTCGTCCAGCGTGGGTTATTCCGAAAAAAAATACACATAGAATAAAAAATAGACGTTGCATAATTTATAGATTATTTGACTAAAAATAACTGATATCATTTTTTGCTTTTGCCAAATTATTATTTCGTAGCGTAAGACCGGCTTTTTCTTTTTCCTTCATTTGTATGAACGCAGAACAGCCCGATTCTGCACGTGATTCGGCAATCAGCCCGTCTGAAACATTATTTAAAAGTATGGCGGGATAATTACCGTCTATCAATCCCTGACGACCGGATAATTGCCGGATTTCAAAATCAGTAACATTCTTCATAACAAGCGCGCTTTTCCATGCCTTTTCCACTTCATCTTCACTCCATTTTATGGATAGATCATTTATTCTCAAACCGTTGACATTTTCGATAACCATTGCATCCGACGTTCTTTTATCTTTCGCATCTTCGGGATTCATAAACAATTGAACATTATTCATTTTGATATTCTCCAGCGATTGATCCGGATGTCCCATTAGTTTGCTTGTCCCCCGAACACGCGACAGGACGGTGTCGATGACAATATCCTTAATTTTCCCTAAGCTTGAATTTTCCGAACGTTTCTTCAGTATAAACTTGCATAATTCAGCGCTGCCCCACCAGTTCCAATGCCGTCTGTTTGTTTCGACAACAAGATGATTGAAAATGATGTCGCTTACCGTTGCGCCATCCTGGACGTTTATTCCGAATCCTTTATTGGTGTTCCGTATGGCGCAATTGGAAAAAATAACATGACTGATGTCGGCAAATGTTTCCGTTCCAATCATTAACGCTGTAGAAGAAGAAGTGAGAATGCAATTGGTTACCACAACATTTTCAATAGGATTAACTTTATCTGCGCCTTTTCTTTCAGGCGTTTTTAGGACGATAGCGTCATCAGCCGTGATAATTACAGAATCGGATATGGTGACGTTGCTTGTTGAACAGATGTCTATCCCATCGGCGTTCACTCCTTTTTCAAGATTGGAATAAATATAAATTCCTCTGACAAAAACGCGGTTACAATCATTAAGCCTGATATTCCAAAGCGGTGAATTGATTAGGGTGAAATCTTGAAGAAGAACATTGGTACAGTCGTTGAGAATAAACATATAGGTTTGCATTCCTGTCCGGTAATACCTTCTCATGTCGATACCCGCTTTTCGTGCAATTTCTATTTCTTCCTTAATCTCCACATCATCATCGTTCATTTCCGTGAAAACATATTGGGCTAAACCGTCGAGAACGCCTCTTCCGGTTACCGCAATGTTTTTTGATTTTTCGGCAAATATCATTGTTCCTAAGCCCTGTTTAAAATCATTTGTATCCTGACTCAGGAAGAAAGTTGCGCCAGCCTCAAGATGTAATGTGACGTTATCTTTCAATACGATGGTTCCAACGGTATAATCCCCCGGCGGTACAAATACCACTCCGCCTCCTGCATTCGTACAAGCGTCAATCGCATTCTGCACCGGCAGGGTGGACTTGTCGTCCCTTTTACCGGTTGCGCCAAAATCTTTGATGTTAAACAGACAATCATTTTTCGGATCAGACTGCCTAAATGACGATAATCCGAAAACTCCGGATATTCCCACTCCCGCGACAATTGCTCCGGTTTTGATTACCGAGCGGCGCTCCAAATTTACATTTTCTTTTAGCTGACTTTTTGCATTCATATCATTTATTGTCTTTTTGATTATACTTCGGGAAACTTCCATGGACTACGATATGGCTGTTTAAATGAAAATTCGTCTTTGCATGGTTGTTTGTTATTATAAGTTATTTCACATCGAAAAATGTGTTTTTCATGGTAAAAGAATTTAATAACCCGGATTATTTCCTGCCGCCATCATTAATGGATTTGTATTCATTTCACTTTGAGGAATAGGGAATAATAAATGTTTATTCACATCAAACTCAAAGTTTGCAGCATCGTAATTATATCCGAAATCAGCCGCCGTCCATTTGGAAAGATCAATGAAACCGGCTGCATGCCAACTGCGAAGGTCTGTCCAGCGAATGCCTTCTTCGGCAGCTAATTCCTTAAACCGTTCATTCATGATATCATCCATAGTAACTGATGTTAAATCTGCCGGTACAGGCGAAACCGATCCATCGTCGGTGGACATTCGCGCTCTTGCACGAATATCATTCACTTGTTTTAATGCGCTCGCAGAGTTACCTGTCTGCAAATAGGCTTCAGCAGCCAGCAACTTGATATCACCATAGCGAATCAATCGCGTATTATTGGTTGAATTGATTCCCCAATCCGGTTCAAACCAACTTCTACCGGGTTTAATGTATTTTTGTAATTGATAGCCATCAAAATAAGGCCAACCAACATCCGGGTTGGAAATAAATATGTCTTCAGGTATATTGGAAGCTGTACCTCTTTTTCGGGGGTCTCCATCTTCATACGCAGCTATTAATTTTTTGGTAGGTCCAAAAATTCCTGTTAGATAGTTGCCCCATTGATCCGTAGAATAATGATAAAAAGCGCCCATTTGTCCTACAGCGCCCCCGAAATTGTTATCCAGCCAGGCATTATCCTGAGTTGGAGCATGACTTGCCTGAAATTCAAACAGCGATTCGTCGTTATTCTCAAAATGGTAATCAAAATTATCATTGAAAGGAACCAACTTGCGGGTCGTAATTTTTTCAAAAGCAGTGATGGCTTTCTGATAGTCGTCGGTACTCCTATTATTATAACGCGCGCGAAGCACGTAGCATTTTACCAATAATCCGTAAGCGCTTTCATTAAATACGCGACCTTTATCAGTGTCATCGCCCCAATAATCAACATTGGGTAAGAGAGTAGCCGCCGTTTCCAAATCTGCTATTGCCCGGTCAAGCATTTCGAATCCTTGCGAAGGCGGAAGAATAGCATCGCTTAAATCAGTAATTCGTTTGTCTTGAATAGGCGCTTTTCGAAACCAGTCCCACAATCTGTAAAAAGCCCAGGAGCGAAGGAATAGCAATTCTCCTTCATTGGCATTCCATAATCCTTCCCGTTGATATAACGCTTTGATGTTTGGATCATCTAATTTTTCCAACATGAAATTGGTTCGGTATATCATTTGATAAAGACGGGTCCATGCTGTAGTAACCCAACCATTCGAACTGTTTAATCCGGAAAAAGCTTCCATGTCTCCATTCCCGCTGTCTTTGTTTGTTACGTCGTCGCCGGGTAATAGCATAATGTTATGAACACCTCCTCCGTTGTTTAATAAAGCTCCATACATGTTTGTAAGAGCTGCATAGCAAGCGCCAACTCCCTGTTGCACCCTGTATTCTGTTTCAAAATACTCGGTTTCCAACTCGGCAGTCGGCTTTATATTCAGTTGATCGGCACACGAAGTAAATAATCCGACCAAAGTTGCACAAAGCAGAAAAATAATATTTCGTTTCATAATTTGTTTAATATTTAAAATTTAGCAGATAATCCCATAAAGAAAGTGCGTGGAGTCGGATAAGTATCGTTTTCCGGATCCAAACCTGTATATTTGGTGATAGTAAATAGATTAGAAAAGCCTGCATAAACGCGTAAATTGCGGATATTATCATGACAAGCGGTATATACGGATTTAGGCAATGTATAGCCTACTTGTATATTTTGTAATCGCAAATAAGCGCCGCTTTCGAAGAAGAAATCGGAATAGCGCAAATTTTGAGCCGGATCGCTGATATTGAGCCTTGGATAGGTATTCGACATATTATCGGGAGTCCAGGCATTGTAAACGATGGTTGTTACATTATCTTTTGTACTCGCAATAAATGTGTTGGCTTTAATGGTATTGTACTTGATTACATCGCCAACTCCTGAGAATTGTGCGCTAAAGTCGAATCCTTTATAATCTGCGCCGAGATTAAATCCATAGAAATATCCAGGGATAGATTTTCCTATATCTACCATATCATACGAATCAATTTTTCCATCCGCACCTTCGGAGTAAAATTCTCCCGGATTTTTGGGCGCTCCTCTTAAGTCCTGAAAATAGAAATCACCCGCCCCTACTTTAGCTACCGTATAAGAGTCGTCGCTATGCGTCTTTAACCACTCCTGCGCTTCGGCGTCTGTCTTAAATATACCTGCCACTTTGTATGCTTTGTAATAAAAAATGGAATGACCTTCCTCAACCGTTCCGCCTGAAGTAGGGATATGATTATAGGTATCAAGTACCCTGTTAGTCGTAGTTGTCAAATTAGCTCCGATGTTGTAATTAAACTGATTAATATGTCCTTGATAGTTGGCGGAAAATTCAAATCCTCGATTCATCACTTTCGCAACATTGGCAACCGGAGCATCAACAACTCCCAAGCTCAGTGGAACATCAATCGCTTGCAGAATGCCTTTCGTTAATTTGTGATAATATTCGGCTGAAAAAGTCAGATTCTTGAAAAGCAGCGCATCAAATCCGATATTAGTCGTTTCTGTTTTTTCCCAAGTCAAATCTTTATTGGGAATTCCGAAAATGGTTGCGCCCATGTTAAATACTCCGGTAGCAGGCCACGAGCCATTGGATACATTTCCAAAAGCGTACGTCGGCATTGTAGATATGACGGACAGATAAGCCATATCGCGTACTTCCTGATTTCCTAACTGCCCCCATCCTCCCCTGATCTTGAGGTCGTTTATCCATGTAAGATTTTTCATAAAATCTTCGCTACTTATTCTCCATGCTGCAGAAAAAGAAGGGAAGGTACCCCAACGGTTTTGCGGAGCAAAGCGAGCGCTCCCATCCCTGCGAACCGTTCCATCCAAATAATATTTTGAGGCATAGTTATAACTTATACGAAACAGGTATCCCTGTAATGCCCAACGCATTTGATCCGATCCTACAACCGTATATTGATTTTCACCTCCAAGATTTCGCAAGTAAGGTTTAATCGTAGTCATGTAAAACGTTTGCGACCCTTCGTAATTGGCGTCATAGTGTTGATTAGAAAAATTAAACAGAAAATCGAGATGGTTTTGTTTAAATGTATTGGTATAATTCACAGCCAATTCTTCCATTAAGTTGTGATTATAAGTGTCCCGTATTTCGTAGGATCCTACTGAATTAGGTCCTCCCAATGATCGAGGATCCCCAGCTGTATAATCAAACGGATAAGCCAGATAATCAACGAAATTGTAACGTTTGGTATCATACATATCCAAACTGAATGTTCCTTTAATACTCAGTCCCTTCATGGGCGTCAGTTCGATATAAGTATTTCCCATATTACGCAACGATTTATAAGTCGAACTATTTGTATGAGCTTGACCAATCACATTGATGCGAGTGCCATCGCCATACAGCGGAGTGCTTGAATAAGTTCCATCGGGTTGTACGCCTCCAACAGCATAAGCATATCCATGATATCCCGGAATGCCGTCGCCCGAATAAATCGGTTGCCAAGGCGGGCAACGTGATATATCAAAATATGAGGTACCGGCGTCTATTCCGTTGGCATTGACTAAACGATAATTGATTCCGAATTTTATCCAATCATTAATTTTCGTATTCATTTTTACGGATCCCGAATAGCGTTCCAGATAATTTGTGAGCAAAGTTCCTTGCGTATTGGAGTACCCCAATGAAACATAATAGTCGGTATTATCGGTACCTCCGGATACTTTGAACGAATAGTCCTGCATGGGCGCATTCATATTTCGTGCTGCATCCTGCCAGTTGTATGTCGGCGAATTACCCAAATAACGAGAATCGCTTGGGTCGAATCTTCCTGCATTATTGGCGTTAACCGCTACCGTCGGATCCGAAGCATAGATTCCTTGAACAAATTTGGTATATTGAGGGGTCGTCAACCAAGGCAGGGTTTGCGTAATGGATTGAGTCCCATAACGCATGTTGAAGTCAACGGTTGGTTTGTCTTTACGTCCTTTCTTGGTAGTGATGAGTATGACGCCATTGGCAGCCCTCACACCATAAATAGCTGCTGCTGATGCATCTTTCAATACCGAAATGGACTCGATGTCGCTCGGATCAATCATGGTCATGATATTCAAAGGACCTCGAACATCTGCAATACGAGCGTCTTCTTGTCCTTCAATACCGGCGCCTAATTCGGTAATTGGAATACCATCGATAACATAAAGCGGATCGGCAACTCCCCAAGTGTTTGTTCCTCGAATACGAATAGTGGGTCTGCTCATTGGATTTCCATCATTGCCGGATACTTGCACGCCACTCATTGTTCCTTGCATAGAATTTTCAGCCGACATGCTAACCGACTTTTCAATGGTTTGAGATCCCACGTTGGAGATGGCAGTCGTAATGTCTTTCTTTTCACGCGAGCCGTATCCAATGACTACTACTTCGTTGATTTGCTTGGTGTCGTCCCTGAGTGTAACGTCAATCACAGAACGATTTTCCACTTGATATTCAACCGTAGCGTAACCTATGTATGAAAAAACCAATACAGTTTCTTGATTAGCCGCTAAAATTGAATATTTCCCATCCACGTCCGTCACTGTTCCGCTCGTAGCTCCTTTGATTGCTACGTTTACTCCAATCAAGGGGTCGCCATTTTTGTCGGTCACTTGCCCCATTACGGGAATTTCTTTTTGAGTTTCCTGATCGACATTCTTTTCTCCTTTCTTTGAAAGAATAATGTGATTGTTGACCATGGCATAAGAGATATCCGAACCCAATACCTTGTTCAAAACTTCCGTCACGGGAACATTGGTCACGTTCAGATTTACTTCGCGATTGACGTCAATATTCTTCTTGTTATAAAAGAACAAGTAGTCGGTTTGACTTTCAACCTCATCTAAAACATTAGATAGTTTTGCATGTTGTACATTAATCGTCACTTTTGCATTTTGGGAAAATGCAGAGGCTGTCCCTAATATTAGCAAAAAGAGGATCCTGGTAATAAAGATTTTTAACTTCATAAATTGATTTTTGAAATGGTTTTTAATAATTACTTTTTATTTTCGATCACTAATTCATTTGTATCCTTATTGTATTTGTATTTAAAAGGCATATCGCTCTTTACCACATCCATAATTTGGGTGATGCTTTCCCACTGGCGAAACTTACCGGTTCCGCGATAAGTCAAAACATCCGGATCATTAATAATAATTTGGGTATTGTAATAATGTCCAAGACGTTTTGCCATTTCTTCAAATGTGATATCATTAAAGAAATAATAGCCGTCTTTCCATGAAATATAATCGTTGGGATTTACATTACGCAACTCCATCCGCTGATTGATCTGGTTGAAAAACAGTTGTTGTCCGGGGTTTACGGAATACTGCCGGATAGAATCAAACACAACCACAGAGCCTTCAATTAAAGTGGTTTCAAAGGAACTGCTGTTGCCGTAGGCATACACATCAAAATGGGTTCCGATTGCTTCAACCGTGTAAGCCGGTGTTTGTACCTTGAACGGTTGTTTCGGATTATGAACGATTTCAAAAAGTCCTTCACCGTCTAATTTGACAATTCTTTCGCTTTTGTCGAATACTGCCGGATAAGTGAACTTGGTTTGTGCATTCAGCCAAACCAATGAGCCGTCGGGAAGCGTTAGTTTCACCCGCTGTCCCGAAGGGACTTCAATTTTATTGTACAAAGGGTCCGTTTTATTTAAAAAAGGATAAAAATACCAACAACTTCCAAAAGCGATAAGAAATACGGCGGCTATTTTCACAAATTCTAATAATCGGGGGTTAAATCTCGAAGTTAAGAATGGTTTCTTATTTGTTTTTATATGGCGCTTTTTCAGTAACTGCATAAATGAAATAGTAGTATCAATCGAATTGTCGTGAAGTAGATACATATCCCACACCTTACGGTATTCGAGATATTTATTTCGATTTTCTTCACTTGATTCAATCCAATCCAGCAGTTCTGTTTCTTCCTGATTTGAAATGCTACCGTTAAAATAATTAATAAATATTTCTTCTTTCATACGATTTTTTTATGCTATCCTATTAAAGATAACAAATAATACGTTAATAACCCTTGTGAAAGATTAAAATTTATTTAAAAATATATTTAAATGAAAAAGAGCAGATATAGCAGATAGTCCTTTAATTCTAATCGTAGTTTTTTTAAGGCATTCGTAATGTGGTATTCAACCCCTTTGACGGTAATATTCAATTTTTCCGCAACTTCTTTGTTCGTCATTCCATCAAAACGACTCATTGTGATCACTCTTCGGCATTGTTCAGGGAGAGAAGCCAAGGCTTTTTGAATGATTTCGGTCACTTCGGCGCTAAAAATGTATTCCGGGTCACAGCTTTTGAGCGTAGCTATCCGAAGCTCCAATTCCCTGTTCATACGTTCCGCATAAACGCTCTCGATTTTGGCTTGTCTTTTTTGGCGTTCAATATAATTGAGTATGTTGTTTTTTACGACCGTAAGCAACCATGCCCGGATATTACTATTTTGTCGTAAGGTTTCCCGTCGTTCCCATAATAACAGAAAGGCATCTTGTATCATATTTTCGGCAACAGCTTTATCCCGCAAATAGGATTGAGCGAAACTAAGCAATCGAGGATAAAACGTCCGGAAGAGATTATCCAATGCTTTTGCATCTCCTCGAATAATTTTATCAATATCTATTGTTTCGTTATCCATAATCAAGATTATTCCTTTTTTATAAATATACTGAAATTAACCGCTCCGTAAACCCGTCGTTGCAAGAAACCGGACAAGTGCGAAAAATCGTATTCTTTGGGATGCTCCATCACAAAGACTCCGTTGGGATTTAACAATGGACGAGAGAGGATTTGTTCGGGAACTTGAGGTAATTCCTTGAAAGCAAAAGGAGGGTCGGCAAAAATAAAATCGAATGTTTGATTGACCGATGCAATGTATTTCATCGCATCGCTCCTTATGGCTGACAGTTTATCGGTTTTCAATTCGTCTGCCACCTTTTTGATGAAGGCATAATGAACAGCGTCTTTTTCCACGCAGACCACTTCGCTGCAACCTCTTGAAAGCAGTTCAAAGCTGATGCTTCCCGTTCCGGCAAACAAATCCAAAGCGTTTGCTTCTTCCAAGTCGATGATATTTCCGATGACGTTAAAAATATTTTCTTTAGCAAAGTCGGTAGTGGGGCGGGCTTTGAAGTTTTTAGGAATGTCAAATCGCCGGCTTTTATATTGTCCGCTTATAATTCGCATAAGGAAAGCGCTGTTAATTCAAAAGGAACACAGTCGGTATTGACGCCTTCGAAATATATTTCGGAAGGAATTGCCGGATAATGGATTTGTTGCAGATAAGGCGTTAATTTTTTGATTAAATCATCCTTGAAAACGGTATTGCCGGTGATATATAGGCAATCGTTCAATTGACTAAACCGTAATTGTTTCCAAGTGAATAAAATAAAATAAACCGCTTCCGACAAGCCTTTACACGGGAAATAATTTCCCAGCAAAAGCGTATCTTTTGAAAAGCAAAAAATGTCCAATCCGTTTTTTTGCAGATTCACTACCATTTGACAGTCGTTGACCGGTTTGTTTTTTTTCAAAAAATAGCTAATCAACGGTTCTGAATAATGAATAAATTCCGGATTGGCAAACGAACGGAGCATAAAATGGTAAATTGCTTCCGGCAGTTGATACAAAACCTTTATTCCGGCAGAAGGTATGGAACTGTTTAACGGTATTCCCTGTCGATTAGAAAACATAAAGTCCAAATAATTGTCACGGTCTTTCTCTTTGTAAATAGAATTAGGAATGAATGTAAACATCGGCGTGTGATTCATTATCCAGACTTTCCGGAAAGGCAAAGTAAAAAAAGTCCGCTCGAAAAATTCTTCTTTGAAAACAGAGAAAGCATCGGTTTGATTTTCATCCGTTAGTTCCCCGTAAGAATATGAACCCGCTTCTTCCGGATTGTATATAGAAAAAGAAAATTGCTCCGGACCGGCATAAATCGTCAGAATCGATTGTTCGGGATAGTCTATATTTTTTTCTTTTATAATCTGTTCCATACGAAACTACATTTATTTTGCAAAAATAAGAAATATTTATGGAGATTTAGAGATTTTCATGTAAATTTGTATAATAATCGTAAAACATGGATTTATTACAAACGCTAAAAATTATTCCTGCGGCAATTATCGGACTCACGGTTCATGAATTTTCGCATGCTTATATTGCTTCACTTTTGGGTGATAATACTGCCAAAGAACAGGGAAGAATCTCTTTAAACCCTTTGAAACATATTGATTGGCTTGGCTTTTTATTAATAATCATCGCCGGATTCGGTTGGGCAAAACCGGTTAGTTTTAATCCCCAAAACTTGAAACACAAGCATCGTGATGAAATATTGATTTCATTGGCAGGTCCCTTATCTAATTTGTTGTTGGCGATTTTTTTCTTTATTGTTGCACGCAGTCTTTATTCCATCGGCTATTTCCAATCGACCGATGTAGGACTATTTTGTGTCAATTTATTGGCAATGTGGGGAATTATCAATTTGGGATTGTTTATTTTTAACTTGATTCCGATTCCTCCTCTCGATGGTTCTCATATTTATTTAACTTACCTAAGCACGATCAATCCGCAATTGATGATACAACTCTATAAATACGGAACAATGGGGCTTTTAGGTATTATCATTGCTGAAAACTACCTTCATGTAAATATCCTGCATCTGTCGGATATAATACAATCTACCACTACCTTTATCATACGTTTACTGAATTTTGAAAATTGAAATTTATCAATGTTAAACCAATTCTTTTTAGAACAAATAAAAAAAAATTTCCCCTTCGAGCCGACCGGCGAGCAGTATGAGGTTATGGAGAAATGGGGTGATTTTCTTTTTAACCGGAACAACGATTCGCTGTTTTTATTGAAAGGATATGCCGGATCCGGAAAATCTTCGTTAGTTGGAGCGATTGTAAAAACGCTGAACGAGCTGAAGCAGAAATCCGTTTTGCTGGCACCTACCGGACGTGCCGCTAAAGTTTTTTCCGCCTATTCGGGACAAAATGCTTATACCATTCATAAAAAAATTTACAGACAAAAAGAGTTTTCCAATGAACCGACCGGCTTTGTCCTCGCGGATAATCTTCATAAACATACTTTATTTATAGTTGATGAAGCATCAATGATTTCTAACGATGGATTAGATTTTTCATTTTTTGGTTCCGGAAGACTGCTGGACGACTTAATTCATTATGTTTACAGCGGCGAGGGCTGCCGTTTAGTTCTACTTGGTGATTCGGCGCAACTTCCGCCGGTGTTGCAAACCGAAAGTCCGGCTTTGGATCTTTCTGTTTTACAAGGCTATGGTTTGATGGTATGCAGCATGACTTTAACGGAAGTAGTCCGTCAGGCGAAAACATCCGGAATCTTGACCAATGCTACGCTCTTGCGGAAGCAAATGGAAACGAATCAAACGAACGATTTTCCGAAACTTAATGCACGAAACGGCGAAGATGTGCAAGTTGTCAACGGCGAAGATTTGCTTGAAACGATTCAAGATTGCTATCATCGCGACGGGCTGGATGAAACCATTGTGATTACTCGTTCCAACAAGCAGGCAAACGGTTTCAATAATGCTATCCGCAACCGGATTCTTTACAGGGAAGAAGAATTGACAGCCGGCGACCTATTGATGGTTGTCAAGAACAATTATCATTGGGCGAAGGACGAAGAATCCATCGATTTTATCGCTAACGGAGATTTAATGGAGATACGTAGGGTCAGACGTATGCAGGAATTATACGGATTTCGTTTTTGCGATGTTACGGCTCGTTTTCCCGACTATGATACGGAAATTGATTTGAAGATTCTGTTGGAAACGCTTCATACCGATTCGCCGGCATTGCCGAAAGAGCTGAGTGATAAACTATTTTATGCCATTTGGGAAGATTATGCCGACATTCCCGGAAAGCGGGAAAAAATGCAACAAATGAAAGCAAATCCGTTCTACAATGTGGTTCAGGTAAAATACGCCTATGCTGTCACCTGTCACAAAGCACAAGGCGGGCAGTGGAAAAATGTCTTTTTAGATTTGTCTTACATCCCCAGGGATCGGTTAGGGATTGATTTTTATCGTTGGCTTTACACCGCTTTCACGCGTGCAACAGAGCGAGTTTTCTTGATTAATCCGGTTAGTGAAATGATTGGGGAGACCGGTGACAAATGACGTGTAGCGGACTTTCTCAGGGGATTACGGGGTCTCCGCTTCACTCCGCCCCCAATGGCAATTGCACCTCAACCCCACGCTCTCCGTAGTGTACAATAAAAATGAGCTAACCGCTCGGCGTAAGATCCGCTTACGCCGTACTAATAGCAAGCATCCTGCTTGCAACAAAAGTAAAGATAAGAGTAAAAAAATATGGTAAATAATTCATAAATTTGTCGTAGGTATTAAATATGAACAACGCCAAATGAATACGAAATCGAAAAATAGTAATTGCTCGATTTACAAGTCAATTGTATGGGTTTCTTTCTAATATTCCAAATATTTTTTACTTTTCCCATTTGTCAAAACAATTTGGAGGCTATAATAAATAGCACTAATTTTACGCCTGAAAATTTAACATGTTACTTTGAATTTATGGAAACAGAGATGAATCAATTGAAGAAAAATAACCGGGAATTGTTACGTTTGGTTGATGAATGGGCGCCGAAGTTAAAAGCTCTACCGGAAGATGTTATCACTAATAAACGCAATAAACAAAACCGGAACATCAAACAGATTTTGGGACATATAGTCGATTCTGCATCTAATAATACGCACCGTATCATTCACTTACAATATCAACAAAGTCCTTTGGTTTTTCCGGATTATGCTAATTTCGGCAATAACGACCGATGGATTGCAATACAAAGCTATCAAACAGAAAATTGGTATGATCTTATCGGACTTTGGAAATATTCGAATCGCCATATTGTTCATGTGATGGATCATGTAAATACGGATAAATTAGACAATGAATGGATTACGGCTACAGGAGAAAAAGTATCTCTTAAAGCAATGATTTTAGACTATTTGCGGCATTTCAAGTTGCATCTGGATGAAATCAATGAATTAATTAATAAATAGATGTCTTGATTGGTGTTGATAAGTAATCATGAAAGGACATACAGTTGTTGGAGGAGGAACATTCGATCTTGTAATCATGGCTTGTTGACTACACAAAGCCGGACTTGAAGCTTGTAAAAGTCGGCTTCTCTCGCAGCAGATACGTTTATTTAAACAGAATTTACCGACCTCACGAATTTAGACAATCGAAGTTACCGGATGAGCATATTGTAGTAACACCTTGATTGATTTTGTTCAATCTATAAAGTTTTTATAGTTTCGTTATCCTTAAAAAAAGCAACGCCCAATTTTACCTTTAAGGGTGTAAAATTGGGTGTTTAGTATATATCATATTTATTGCGGAGAGGACGAGATTCGAACTCGTGAAACACTTTAGGCGTTTACACGCTTTCCAGGCGTGCCTCTTCAACCACTCGAGCACCTCTCCTTGTCGTAAAAGTGGGGTAAAGATAATATAAAAAATTGAGAATTGAGAATTGAAAAATGAAAATTGTTGATTTTCAGTTGATTAAAATTCAATGAAGTTGTAATGGATTTTTATGGGATTGAACTGGGATTTTTTCAGAGGGTAAGAATCGGTGAAATTTGGAGTGATTTTAGGGGTTTTGACTATGTGTTGTGCACAAATGTGTGTACATAATGAATGTTAAAATTGAAGTAGTATGTGATAGAAGGAGAATTTTATCTGATGGAAAATATCCTTTGGTAATCTGTTTAACCAGAGGGAGAAATAGAAAATATTTGAGGTTAGG
>Ga0123354_10002273_pt1 | contig 25118 bp, 28 predicted proteins | sample TergutLab28metaG_2_FD_97872 | JGI IMG/M metagenome (GOLD analysis project Ga0123354, IMG submission 97872) | Labiotermes labralis P4 segment gut microbial communities from Petit-Saut dam, French Guiana - Lab288 P4 | ecosystem: Host-associated > Arthropoda: Insects > Digestive system > Gut ...
CAAGGCAAACCAAAAAATAGATAAGCCCGATGAATGTTAATGTTTTAATAATAATTTTATCTTCAAATACGGGATTGCGTCTGATAGAAAAAAAGTAGATACGAATAAGTTCAAGCATTTTCAAGAAAATAATTATTTTATTTTTTGATCTATTCAATTATTTATAAATAAAACAAAATTATAACTGAAGAAAGAAATTTGCACTTCTTTCTTCAGTTATAATTAAATGCAGCATTGTTTAACTGAATTTTTTAATCCGTTATAGACTTTGTTGCAAATTAAGGGTTAGGAGATAACGCCATACAACTAGCAAACGTTCCTAAACCAATAAACGCACCTAGTCCCCATGTAAGGGCGACAGCTGCTGCTTCCGCTACTCCCCCTAACAAACCACAACCAATGATTACAGCTACCCGTTCTGCTGAACCACCTTGTATTTTTACCATTTCATTAACGTTGAGTTCATCTTGTATTAAGGACAAACTCATTTTTTTATTTTCTTTCATGATTTATTTGATTTATAATATTTTCTACTCCTTTTCCCCACGCAACCAACCGGTATTTTGCCGATCAGACACGTCCAACTTGCCTGTAATCCCTATCAGGCTTTTGGATTTTCAAAATATTTCCTACCTTTACGGCGCCTTTTTGTAAATTAAGTTAAACACACTAACGTCACTGATGTGTTTTCTTTCTTGCAAGAAGGTCTTTTTATTATATTCAAGGTGGCGAACCTCAAAAAAGAAAATGCAAAATTAAAGTAAAAACCTCATTCTTGCAAGAAATTTTGTTTTTCGATACAAAATTAGATTCTTTCCGTCCACTATCCTTGGATGGAAAAATTTTTTTTGAAAAAATCTTCAATTTCTTTTTTCCAGAAAACAGTCGCGGTTAATTCAAAATCGTTTTCATAATAGAAAGTATTTTGTTTTCGACTGTATTTAACCAAAAAATGAGAACCGGTTCTAAATAAAACGCGAACCGGTTTAAAATAAAATGAGAACCGGTTTAAAAAAAATCGAGAACCGGTTCTCGTTTTCTGAAATTGTAGGCTTTTTTCAGAAAAACAGATAAAATAATAGCCGGTTTTCCTGAAGAAAACCGGCTATTGAACGCTAATTCATCCGTTTCATTTACTCATTTCATACGAAATTTCCTTCAATTGTTTTTTCATGTACATATTGGGAGTAAATTTCAATTTGACACGACGTATCAATTTGCAACTAAACTCTTCAGGTTTTGCAACTCCATCGCTTTTGAGTATAATACGGAGCATTCCCAAACGCCCGAGACGCACGCCTCGTCCCGTCAACAAATACAGGGACGCCGCATCGACCATGTTCTCAAGAACATTTAACACATCGCCTGCTGATAAAGACGAATACTTTGTTACTTGCGCTGCAAGTTCATAAAGATCTGCAACGCCTTCATTCTCTGCAAGAGCATAATACTTCTTGGATTGATTTTTTTCCAGAGGATTAGGCCTTTGAATTAATCGAACTTTCATAATTAAATTTTTTTAGTTAAACGGCGCTATTGCCATTGCTTTGGATAAATAAACATATGTCGAGAATTGGTTAATATCTTCTCAAAAACACTCGCATAATTTACTATCAAAAACCATTACAAATATAACGTATAAAAAACGCTTTGTCAAGAGTTTTTGATAATCATTAACAATTTTTAACCGTAACGCATTTGAAAAGTCAATGAATTAACCGTATTTAACTAAAATAATTCATTTGATGAATTTATCACCCTGTATATTCAAATCTTTTGCCGGATTCAAAAAAAATCCGTAACTTCGTCCGTTCAAAAACGTATAATTTTATAATTTAAAATATGAAAAAATACAATTTCAATGCGGGTCCTTCCATTTTACCCAAAGAAACAGTGGAAAATACAATTAAGGCGATTGAGAATTTTGCAAATTCAGGCATCGGACTGATGGAAGTGAGTCATCGTTCAAAAGATTTTGAAGCGGTAGTCAATGAAGCCGTTACTTTATTCAAAGAACTGTTGCATATCCCCGACGGATACTCCGTTATATTTCTCGGAGGAGGAGCCAGTTTACAATTCTGTATGGTTCCGTTCAATCTGCTGGAAAAGAAAGCGGCTTACCTGAATACCGGAACTTGGGCAAGCAAAGCGCAGAAGGAAGCCAAATTATTCGGCGAAGTTATCGAAGTCGCTTCTTCCAAAGAAGCTAACTATACCTACATTCCAAAGAATTTCACCATTCCTGCGGATGCTGATTATTTTCATATTACTACTAACAATACGATTTTCGGAACCGAACTTCATACCGACATCGATTCTCCGGTAACCTTGGTAGCCGACATGTCGTCCGACATTTTCTCCCGACCGGTCAACGTCGGCAAGTATGGATTAATCTATGGCGGCGCTCAAAAAAATCTGGGTCCTGCCGGCGTAACTTTTGTCATTGTAAAAGATGAATTGTTGGGAAAAGTCACTCGCACGATTCCGACCATGTTGGACTACCGTACCCACATTAAAGAAAATTCATTGTTCAATACCCCTCCTGTTGTATCGATATATGCTGCCTTACAAACATTAAAATGGTTGAAGAATTTAGGAGGAATTGATGAAATGTACAAGCAAAACAAAGAAAAAGCCGCTTTGCTTTATAACGAAATAGACCGGAATAAACTGTTCAAGGGGACAGCCGCAGTCGAAGATCGTTCATTGATGAATATTTGCTTCGTAATGAACGAAGCATATCGTGAATTGGAAGCGGAATTTTATCAATTCGCCGTTGCTCGTGGAATGGTAGGAATCAAAGGACACCGCTCCGTTGGCGGTTTTCGCGCTTCAACTTACAATGCTTTGCCCAAAGAAGCAGTCGCTGCATTGGTTGAAACCATGCAGGAATTTGAAAAAAATCATTAAATAGTATTATTATGCAAACAATAGACAAATTCAATTTTTCCGGACAGAAAGTCTTTATACGTGTCGACTTCAATGTGCCCTTGGATGGAAATTTCAATATTACGGACGACACCCGTATTCGTGCGGCTATTCCTACGCTGAAAAAAATCCTTTCAGACGGCGGATGTGTTATTATCGGCTCCCATTTGGGACGCCCTACCGGAGTGAGCGCAAAATATTCCCTGAAACATATTTTAAGCCGGATCTCCGAATTATTAGGTATTCCGGTTGATTTTGCCAACGATTGTCTTGGACGGGAAGCTATTGAAAAATCGGCTGCTTTGAAACCAGGTCGGGCTTTGCTTTTGGAAAATCTTCGCTTTTATGCCGCTGAAGAAGGTAAACCCCGTGATTTGGCTGAAGATGCAAGCGAAGAAACGGTTGCCGCAGCCAAGAAAGCCGAAAAAGCCAACCAGAAAGAAATGGCTAAACAATTGGCTTCTTATGCAACAGTTTATGTGAACGACGCCTTTGGCGCCGCTCATCGCGCGCATGCTTCTACCGCTATCATTGCCGATTACTTCGACAGCGATCACAAACTGTTCGGTTACCTGATGCAAAATGAAATCGATGCCGTCGAAAGAGTATTGCAAAATACCGCGCGTCCTTTCACCGCAATCATGGGCGGATCGAAAGTTTCTTCTAAAATTGATATTATCGAAAATCTCTTGACGAAGGTAGACAATTTGATTATCACCGGCGGAATGATTTTCACCTTTACCAAAGCATTGGGCGGTAAAATCGGAAACTCCATCTGTGAAGACGACAAATTAGACTTAGCGTTGAATTTGATTCAGAAAGCAAAAGACAACAATATCAATTTAGTTTTAGCTGTTGACGCCAAAGCTGCCGATAAATACAGCAACGACGCCAATACCCGATTTGTTCCGGCGGATGCAATTCCTGATCAATGGTTGGGATTAGACATAGGTCCCGAAACGGAAAAAGAATATGCCAAAATAATAGATAATTCTAAAACAATTCTTTGGAATGGTCCTACCGGCGTCTTTGAATTTGAAAATTTCACGCACGGATCGTGGGCTGTTGGCGAAGCCATTGTTAAAGCAACCGAAAAAGGGGCGTTTTCATTGGTAGGAGGCGGCGACTCAGTCGCTTGCGTTAATAAATTCGGTATCGCCGGCAAAATGTCGTATGTATCGACCGGCGGCGGCGCTCTGCTCGAATTCATCGAAGGAAAAGTGTTGCCTGGAATTAAAGCGATTAGAGGATACTGATTAATTAAAATTAAATAATAAAAAATAATTGTAGATTTAAAATAGATGAAAAATAAAAGCATTATTTTTATAGCGCTTATGGGCTTATTTATGAGTTTTCAAGCTTATTCGCAATCCAGCGCCGACAAGCTGATGGGTACATACTATGTCATTAAAGAAGATACAAAATCTGAATCGCGTATTCATATTTATAAGACTTCCGAAGGAAAATATGAAGGAAAAATTATTTGGCTTAAATACCCCAATCATGCCGATGGTACTCCAAAGTACGACGATAAGAATCCTAATCCCGAATTGAGAAAAGTAAAATCCGACCAAGTCGTTTTGCTAAAAAACTTTACATACGACGAAAAAAACGATTTATGGACCGGAGGGACAATTTATGATCCCGAAGAAGGAAAAACCTACAAATGTAAGTTGAATTTCGAATCGTCAACTAAACTTAAAGTTCGCGGGTATATCGGGATTCCTGCTCTCGGAAAAACAATGTACTGGACAAAAGAGAAAGATTCATAATGCATAGTTCATAATTTTTAAAAGCTCCATGAGAAAAATTTTTTATTTCCTTTTTATTTTATTTTTTACAATGAACCTGTCTGCTCAAACAAAACCAAGTACGCAATGGTTTGAAGACGCCCGCTTCGGGATGTTTATCCATTTCGGCGTTTACAGTGTGTTGGGTGATGGAGAGTGGGTGATGAATAATCGTCCGATTACAGGTTCCGATTACAGGCGTTTGCAAAATATATTTAATCCTCAGGCATTTAATGCACATGAATGGGTTAAAATCGCTAAAGACGCCGGAATGAAATACATTACTTTCACTTCGCGTCACCACGATGGATTTAGCAATTGGGATACCAAACAATCGGATTGGAACATCATGAATACGCCTTATGGCAAAGACTTGATTAAACAATTGGCAGACGAATGTCATAAACAGGATATCAAATTGGTATTGTACTATTCGCTATTGGATTGGATGCGTCCCGATTATCAATATGAGACCGGACGCACAGGACAAAAGTCCGGAAGAACCGGAAAAAGCGATTGGAATTCGTATATCCGCTTTATGAAAGCGCAACTGACTGAATTGCTGACTAATTACGGTCCAATAGCCGGAATTTGGTTTGATGGTCATTGGGATCAAACTGCAGATCAGAACCGGACTTCCCATGAGACAGCCGTTGATTGGCATTATCCGGAAATCTATGAGCTGATTCACCGCTTGCAGCCCGATTGCCTGATAGCTAACAACCACCATCTTCCTCCACTACCCGGCGAAGATTATCAGATTTTTGAACGGGACGTTCCGGGACAAAACAAATCAGGATTGAGCGGTCAGGAAGTTTCTAAACTTCCGCTGGAAACCTGTGAAACCCTGAACAACAACTGGGGTTTCTCCATTACCGACGATAATTTCAAATCGCCTGAACAAGTCATTCGGTTACTTGTGCGCACAGTCGGAACCGGAGCCAATCTGCTGCTAAATGTAGGTCCGATGCCGAACGGTAAAATTCAACCCGAATTTGTGGAACGCCTCCAAAAAGTCGGACAATGGATGACTAAATATGGCTATACTTTGTACGGTACCAAACAGGGTTTCGTTTCCCCGCAAAATTGGGGAGTAACTACTTGCATAGGTAAAACACATTACATTCACATTTTAGATAAAAACACATCAACGCTTACTTTAAATATTCCGAGATTTCAATCGGCAAAGGGAATCAACTTCGAACAACCCATCGCTTGGAAAAAAGATAAAAAAACAGGCAATATCGTCTTTACATTTCAGGGCGCTTTGGATGATATCGATTCCATCATTGAAGTTCAAACTGAATAATTGAATAATTGAATAATTGAATTACTGCATGATTTGGAATGAAACGATGGAATGCATGTCCCGGAAGGATATGCGTAAACTACAGGAAATCCGGCTGAAGAGGACAGTCGAACGTGTTTATCACGATTGTGAACCTTATCGGAAAAGAATGCAGGAACAGGGCATTACCCCTGCCGATATACAAAACTTGAACGATATTGTTAAATTGCCTTTCACATCCAAAAAAGATTTGCGCGATTATTATCCTTTCCAACTGCTGAGCGTTCCTTTATCGGAAATTGTTCGAATACACGCTTCTTCCGGTACAACCGGTAAACCGATTGTGGTAGGATATACGCGCAACGATCTGAATATATGGGGAGAAGTCGGCGCTCGCTGTTTCACGGCTTACGGGCTGGGTAAGAACGACGTGGTGCAGGTATCCTATGGATATGGCTTGTTCACCGGCGGATTGGGCGCTCACGGCGCAGTGGAAACGATTGGAGGCACGGTCATTCCCATGTCGAGCGGTAATACGGAAAAACAAATTCTGCTGATGCACGATTTGGGCGCAGTTGGGTTAGCTTGTACCCCTTCCTATGCCTTGTTCTTAGCAGACGCCCTACTCGATTCCGGAATTCCCCGTAATGAATTTCAATTAAAAATCGGCGCTTTCGGAGCTGAACCCTGGACAGAAGGGATGCGTAAAGAACTGGAAGAAAAGTTAGGCGTTAAAGCTTACGATATCTATGGATTAACCGAGATTATCGGTCCGGGAGTCGGTCATGAATGCGAATGTCAAAACGGTACGCATTTATGTGAAGACCATTTTTATCCCGAAATTGTTGATCCGGCAACCGGCGAACCGCTTCCTCAGGGGCAAACCGGCGAATTGGTTTTTTCTACCATTACCAAAGAAGGAATGCCTTTATTGAGATTTCGTACCCGGGATTTGACAAGCTTGAATTATGAACCTTGCGCCTGTGGTCGTACCTCTGTGCGCATGAACCGGATTTTGGGACGCAGTGATGACATGCTTATTATTCGAGGCGTTAACGTATTCCCATCACAGGTGGAAAGCGTCATTTGTGAAATACCGCAATTGGAACCGCATTACCTGTTAATTGTAGATCGCGTTAACAACTTGGATACCTTTGAAGTACAGGTGGAAGTTAAAGAAGAATTTTATTCCGACGAGATGAATAAAATGCTTGGTCTGCGAAGACAAATCATCCATCGACTCCAAAGCGTACTGACTATATCTCCGGATGTCCGTTTGGTTGAACCGCGAACGATTGAACGAAGTCAAGGTAAAGCCAAACGTGTAATCGATAAAAGAAAATTCACATAAAAAAATAAAACAATGTTAATAAAGCAATTATCCATTTTTTTAGAAAATAAGAAAGGTCGTTTTACCGAAGTAACGTCCATTTTAGGTGATGCGGGTATCAACATGTCGGCTTTCACAGTCGCTGAAAATTCCGATTTTGGAATCGTACGCCTACTCGTTTCCAATCCTGAAAAAGCAAAAAACGTACTGCGGGAAAATAAATACGCCGTAAGTGTAACGGATGTTATTTGCATACAGACGCCCAATGATCCGGGCGCTTTATCGAAAATAATGAAAATTATCACCCAAGCCGACATCTTCATCGAATATATGTACGCTTTTTCGTTCGGCAAAGGAGCGGTAGTCATTATCCGTCCCGATAATTTGGATAAAACGCTGTCGGTTTTATCTGAAAATAAAGTGGAGTTATTAGCTTCCAGCGAATTGTTTTCTTTATAATCCATAATTTATCATTCATAATTTTTAATTACTACCTTTGCAATTCAAATTATTGACGCTAAAATTACAGAAGAGTGAAAGATGTTAATTTGAATGCTGAGGAATGGTGCGACCTGGTATTTGAGGGTAGAAACAAGGAATACGGGGCATACGAATTACGCAAGACATCTTCCCTGAGGCATTTGTTTGCTTTATTCATTGTAGTAGCCGGTACCTTTATCCTCATTTTACTATTTTATATTATTCATTTCAATCAAATAAAACAAAGACCTGACTATGAATATGAAATGAAAGCAATTGAATTATCCAGCCTGGTTTGGTTGGATGAAAACAATAATAATAGAGTAAAAGCGGAAGAACAAACGCCTTTGGACGAAGTTGCAAAAAACACAGCTCCTGCAATTGTCAAAGACGAAAGTATTGTACAAGACCAAAAAGAAATGCAGGAAATCAATACAGAATTGGATTCAATTGACGAATCCTCTGCATTGGAAGAAGATACTCTTCTTTCAAAATCTGAGGCAGTACAATTAAATACAGTGAAAGAATCCGATACGACAGCAGTAGATGAAAAAAATAGAAACGCTGTATTTCAAGATGGAAAAGCGGCATTACTGCGCTATATCTATCAAAATATTCAGTATCCTTCGGCAGCGCTCAAGCAGCGAATTAACGGACGGGTCGTTTGCTCTTTTATTGTCAACGAAGACGGTTCTCTTTCGGATGTCACTTTGATTCAAGGCGTTTATATTTTCCTTGATGAAGAAGTGCTGAGAGTGGTTCGTTCCATGCCTTTATGGAAGCCCGCCATGAAAGACGGGAAACCCGTTAAAATCAAATATATTATGCCGGTAGTCTTTAAATTAAATTAATTTGCAAAAGTTTTGATTTTGTTTTATCAAATATTGTCTTTACTTTTGCAGGTAATTATTCATAAAGAATCTTAAACGTAAGAAAAACATTATTTCACTATGAACAGACGAGATTTTATTAAAAATTCAGGTCTGACGATTGCCGGAATCGGTTTGTCTGGAATTGCCATACCTACTGTATTTGCGCAAGGATCACCCAACAAAAAAGTTGTAATGGCTGTGATGGGTGTTAACGGAAGAGGGAATTACATGGCTCAGCAATTTGCCAAGACGCCGGATTGTGAAATCGCCTATATTTGTGATGTGGACGAACGGGTGATGAACAAAACAATTAACGACGTTGCCGCTATTCAAACACGAAGACCAACTGCTCAGAAAGATTTTCGTAAAGCTTTGGAAGATAAAGGAGTCGATGCTTTGTTTATTGCAGCTCCCGACCATTGGCATGCTCCGGCTGCCATCATCGGTTGCGCTATGGGAAAACATGTATATGTTGAAAAACCGCTCTGCCACAATCCGAATGAAGGCGAATTGCTGATTAAAGCCGCCCGGAAATACAACCGGATTGTACAAATGGGGTCTCAACGCCGTTCGGGGACGGGTATTATTCAAATGATAAATGACATTAAAAGCGGTATCATCGGAAATGCTTATATGGCTAAAGCTTGGTACACCAATAATCGAGGTCCTTCTTATTATAAATCCGGAACTATTCCAAACTGGCTTGATTACGATTTGTGGCAGGGACCGGCGCCGAGAAAACCCTATCAAGATGGTCTGATTCATTATAATTGGCATTGGCGCTGGCATTGGGGAACGGGCGAAGCGCTCAATAACGGAACCCATGAAGTCGATGTCGCCCGTTGGGGATTGGGCGTAGAATTTCCCAGCCGCGTTACTTCCGCCGGAGGACGATACAGTTTCAAAGATGATTGGGAAACGCCCGATACACAAACTATCTCGATTGAATTTCCGGAAAATAAATTAATTGCGTGGGAAGGTCGCAGTTGTAACAATTTCAAAGTGGAAGGCGCCGATCGCGGCGTCGTTTTCTATGGCGACAACGGAACCATTCTCTATCCGGGCGCCAACTCGTATACGGTCTATGACAAATCGGGGAAAGTTGTGAAAAGTTTTAAAGACGAAACCGATAGCAAGGATACAACCAATACAGTCAGCGCAGGCGGTAATCTGGATGAAATGCATATTGCCAACTTCCTGGATTGTGTTCGTACCGGAAAAACGCCGAATGCGGAATGTGAAATCGGTTTCCGCAGTACATTGCTGGTGCAGTTGGGAAATATTTCCTGGCGGACAAAACAAACGCTGGAAATTGATTCGAAAAACGGACATATTTTGAACAATCCTGACGCCCAAATTTTTTGGAAACGGGATTATGAAAAAGGCTGGGAACCAAATATTTAAATGGTTAATGACTCACGGTGGAATGTCATTGCGGGCTTGACCCGCAATCCCCTGATAAACCCTGCCTATTTTCCAAGAATCTCGCGTCAAACGCGGGATTCTTTTTTATAATCTTTTGTAACAAACCTCCCCCCTTTCTCGTCTTAACTTTGTAACAAAAAAACTATTTGTATTATGAAGACAAAAACATTTTTATTCGCTCTGCTTGCATTATTCCTGATATGCCCCGTAATGCATGGACAAAAAAGCGTCGATCAGCTTTTTAACGAATTTTCAAAAGAAAAAGGGGTAACACACGTAAGTGTGGGCAAGATTACAATGACATTTGCCGGTCTATTCACCGATGTAATGGGAGTAAACGGAATAGAAGTATTTAGTTTTGACGATTGTGGACAATCGGTGAAAGACAGGTTGAATCAAGCTATCGCTTCTTTAAAAGATGAAAATTATGAAACCATGATCTCTGTGAACGAAGACAAGGCGCACACCAGAATACTGGCGAAACTGAAAGACGATGTAATCAAAGAATTAGTTGTGTTGACAACGGGCGACGACCTCGCCATGATTCGCATCAAAGGAAATATCAAACCTTCGGATGTTGAAAAAGTCATCAACAACAACAAACCGGATAAAAAATGAATGCGGAGGAGTTCAAGCGATTGTACTACCCTTTTCATCCGAAACTCTACCGGATTGCTTTCGCCCTGCTGAATAACGCCGCTGATGCAGAAGATGTTCTTCAGGATACGTATTACAAATTATGGGAGAAGCGAGCTGAATTAACAACGATCATTCAACCGGAAGCATTTTGTGTGAAATTGGTGAAAAACCTTTGTTTGGATTTTCTTAGGGCGCCCAGAAACCGGATGGATAATGAACCTGTTGACTTGCTCAATGCCGAAACCGGTACAACTCCGGAAAATGAGTTGGAAAGTAAAGAAAAAATGCAGCAAATCGAATCGATGATTGAACAATTGCCCGAAAAACAACGAATTGTTGTACAAATGCGCGGTTGCGGCGATTGTTCCTTCGAAGAAATAGAAGCCGCAACCGGTGAAAGCGCTGCAAATGTAAGAGTACTGCTATCGAGAGCGCGAAAAGCGTTAAAAGGGATGTTGACAAACAATCATTCAAAAAACAGCTAAAAATGAATATCGAAGAATTAATAAAGAAATTTTATGAAGGGGTTACTACTTCGGAAGAAGAACGCCTCTTGATGGAATATTTTCTGAATGAAGCGGATGTAGATGAACGATGGAAAGAAGAACAACAATTGTTCCGTCTCCTGCATGATTCGCAAATTGAGGTTCCGGAATCGATTTCCAAGCGGTTGGAAGCATCCATCCTGCAAATGGACGCTCCTCCCAAATCCGTACCGTTCCGGCGAAAATTGTATTATTGGATAAGCAGTTCGGCTGCCGTCGTTCTATTGTGTATCGGCTTGTTTTTTGCAATCCGTCAGCCGGCGCATCTAAGAAGATCGGATACTTTTAGCGATCCGAAAGAAGCGGCTTTGGTAGCGCAGCAAACATTAATCTATATGTCCACCCAATTGAACAAAGGATTAGACAAAGTTGCCGACGCCGATCAAAAATTAGAAAAAGTAAATCAACTATTAAACAAACATTTAAATAAAAAATTATGAAAACAAAATATATTCTTTTGGTTTTATCTTTATTTTGTACGAGTATAGGATTTGCGCAAAATAAATTATTCGACAAGTATGCCGACGTGGATAATGTGACTTCCATTTACATCTCTAAAGCAATGTTCCAAATGATGCCGCAAATAGATGGCGTCGGGGTAAATCTGATGAATCTGAAAGGAAAAATTGAATCCTTACAACTTGTTACTTCCGAAAATAAAGACCGGATGGCTCAAATGAAAAAAGACTTTTCCCAATTGGTTACTTCACAGCTTCAGGAACTGATGCGCGTCAAAGACGATAAAAGCCGCATTCATTTTTATTCCAATACGCAAGGCGATCAGATAAAAGAGTTGCTAATGATAGTAGATGATGAAGACAATTACACGGTAATCCAGCTTATTGGTAATTTTACCTTAAAAGATATTCAGGAAATTACAGATAAGAAATAAAATGAGGCTGTCTCAAAAGCCTGTCATCCCGCGCTTGACGCGGGATCCCCTTGAAAAAATATTACTTATTATCAGGGGATTGCGGGTCAAGCCCGCAATGACATAATTGTCAAAAAGACTTTTGAGACAGCCTTATGTAGAAAAATATCCCTGTTATTTCCAAGCAAGTGCGCTCGCGCCTAAAATAGCGGCTTCAGCATCATTCAGCTTAGATATGACTATTTCCGTTTTTCCTTTGTAAACAAACAGAACATTTTCTTCAATAGCTTTTTTCAATGGGTCGAGCAAGAAATCTCCGGCTAATGTCAACCCGCCGAAAAGAATGAATGCTTTGGGACTGGAAAAAGCGATAAAATCGCAAAAGGCTTCCCCTAATATTTTGCCGGTGAAATTAAAAACATCAATAGCCAATTGGTCTCCTACTGTTGCAGCATCATAAACATCTTTTGAAGTAATCGGACGATATTGTATATTTCGTAAAACGGACGCCCGTTCCGGTTTCTGTTCCAAGAATTCTTGGGCGGTTCGTGCAACTCCGGTGGCGGAAGTGTAGGTTTCCAAACAACCGGTACGGCCGCATCCGCAAAGCCTGCCGTTTTCATGGACTGCCCTCACGTGACCCAATTCGCCTGCGAATCCATCGTGCCCGACCACCAATTGTCCGTTTGAAACGATGCCGCCTCCGACGCCTGTACCCAAAGTTATAACGATAAAATCTTTCAATCCTTTTGCTGCGCCGTAGGCCATTTCACCCATAGCAGCCGCATTGGCGTCGTTTGTCAACTTGCAAGGCAAACCTGTTTCTTCCGCCACTTTCGCAGCCAAAGGAAAAGGAACCGGAATTCCTTTTGTCCACGGGATGTTGGCAGCATTCATCACTGTTCCGTCGTTCATATTTCCATTCGGAACTCCCATGCCTACTCCTTCAATTTGACCTTTTAAAAAATTTTTTTCGATTAAGTCATTAATGGCATTTCCCAAATCTTTGACGTAATCATCTCCTTTGGTATAACCTAAGGTACTGATGGAGCCTCGATACAAAATTTCTCCCCTTCTATTTACAACTCCAAAAGCAGTATTTGTACCGCCCATGTCTATTCCAATTACATACGGTTTATCCATTGCTGTTCGTTTTAATTATTAATTTTTCTACAAAAATAAGAAATCTTCATCATACATTCAAATTTTATTTTTATTTTTGCGTAACTTTTATTTACATTATATGCGTTTAATTATTCAACCTGATTACGATACTTTATCAAAGTGGGCAGCTTATTATGTTGCGTCTAAAATAGTTAATGCGAGCCCTTCGGAAAATAAACCATTTATATTAGGATTGCCCACCGGCTCTTCTCCCATAGGAATGTACAAATGCTTAGCGGATTTAAATCAGAGCGGATTAGTGTCGTTTAAAAATGTTATTACATTTAATATGGATGAATATGTAGGGCTTCCGGAAGACCATCCCGAAAGTTATCATTCATTTATGTGGAAGAATTTTTTCAAAAACATTGATATCCGTCCCGAAAATGTTCATATCTTAAATGGCAATGCACCGGATTTGGAAGTTGAATGCTTTCAATATGAACAAAAAATACGGCAAGCCGGAGGCGTTGACTTGTTTATAGGCGGTATAGGCGTTGATGGACATATTGCTTTCAACGAACCCGGATCTTCCTTAAATTCCGACACACGGGTAAAAACACTGACTACCGATACCATAATTGTCAACTCGCGCTTCTTTGACAACGACGTAAACAAAGTGCCTAAAACAGCATTAACCGTTGGAGTCGGAACAGTTATGCGCGCAAAAGAAGTATTGATTCTGGTAAACGGACTTGCAAAAGCCCGCGCTTTGTCGGAAGCTGTTGAAGGCGCTATTTCTCAGAAATGGACCATTACTGCGCTCCAATTGCACCCAAAAGGAATCATCGTCTGCGATGAACCTGCCACTTATGAATTAAAGGTTGGAACGTATCATTATTTCAAGGATATCGAAAAAAACAACATGGATTATGAAAACTTGTTGAAATAATTATCTATATTTGCATGTTTTTAATTCTAATATTATACCATGAATAGAGTAAATATACAGGAGAGGCTAAATAAGAACAATTTCCGGAAATTAGTAGACGGGAAAGAAGTGGAGTTATTCTTTTTGACTAACTCAAAAGGAATGGAAGTTTCGATTATTAATTACGGAGCTAAAGTTGTTTCCTTGCACGTGCCGGACAGAAATGGGAAATGGATCGATGTTGTCTTGGGAAAAAGCGCTATCGACGATTATTTGAATAATCAGGAACCTTATTTCGGCGCTATTTGCGGACGAACGGCTAACAGGATTGCCAACGGACAATTCATATTGGAAAACGGTGAATATTATTTAGCTGTGAATAACGGACCTAATAATTTGCATGGCGGACTTAAAGGATTCAACGCCGTTGTTTGGGACGCCCGCCGCTTGGATGACAAGACGCTGAAGTTGACTTACTTTTCAAAAAACGGAGAAGAAGGATTTCCCGGAAATTTACAAGTTGCGGTTACCTATCATTTAACGGAAGATAATTCGCTTGAAATCAACTATGAGGCAACTACCGATCAAACGACCATTATCAATCTTACCAATCATTCCTATTTTAATCTTTCGGGGGAAGGCGACCCCTATATCGGCGACCATAGGCTGGTTATCAATGCCGATTATTTCTTGCCCACGAATGATGTAGCAATACCCCTCGGTCGTCCGGAAGAAGTGGATGATACCCCGTTTGATTTTCGAACGGCGCATGCCATCGGCGAACGAATCGATGAAGATGCCACCCAAATAATATATGGAAACGGCTACGACCACAATTTCATTCTGAATCACCCGGGAGAAGGTTTGTGTTTTTGCGCTAAAGCAACTTCTCCAAAGACAGGCATTGTAATGGAAGTTTTCACTACGGAGCCGGGAGTACAGCTTTATACCGGTAATTATTTGGATGGAGGTTTTATCGGAAAGAATGGGCATCGCTACCCGAAACGTTCGGCATTCTGCTTGGAAACGCAACATTTCCCCGACAGTATTCATAATCTCGATTTTCCAACAATTATTTTACAGCCGGAAGAAAAGTTCCGGTCAAAAACGATTTTTCAATTCTCAACGGATAAAGTCAGTGAATTATGAATTATGAATTAAAACATTAAACATTAATAAATATTAATCTAACAAACAAAGAATCATGGTACAACAAAAACAACAAAACGGCAACATCGTTGCCATCATAATGATGATTATCCTTTTTGGGATGATCTCATTCGTTACTAACCTTGCGGCGCCAATGGGTGTGGTACTGAAAAACCAGTTCGGCGTTTCCAACGCCATGGGAATGCTGGGAAATATGGCAAACTTCATTGCGTATGCTGTGATGGGGATTCCCGGCGGATTGCTGTTACAAAAAATGGGATACAAAAAAACAGCTTTGATCGCAATTGTTATCGGTTTTGTGGGTATATTCGTTCAATTCCTATCAGGACATGCAAGCCCGACGTCAGCTTTTATGGTTTATCTACTGGGAGCTTTTATCGCCGGTTTTTCCATGACTTTGCTCAACACTGTGGTTAACCCTATGTTGAATACCTTGGGCGGCGGCGGAAATACGGGGAATCAATTGATTCAAGTCGGCGGTTCTTTCAATTCCGTAATGGCGACTTTTACTCCTGCATTTGTTGGAATCTTAATCGGCGAAGCTTCAAAAGCTAAAATTACCGACGTATTTCCTGTGATGTACATTGCTATGGGAGTTTTTGCACTCGTATTCTTTGTTTTATGGGCGGTCAGGATTCCGGAACCTAATGCTGAAAAATCTTCCGAACCGATTGGAAATCTAATGGCGGGAGCAATTAAATTCCGTCATTTTATTTTTGGAGCTATCGGTATTTTTGTTTATGTCGGGGTGGAAGTAGGAACTCCCGGAACATTGATTCTATGGCTTTCCGATCCGAATGCTTCCACAGTTGGAGCAACTACCGCCGGTTTTGTCGCCGGAACCTATTGGTTCCTGATGCTTATCGGCAGATTGGTGGGCGCTTCCATCGGAAACAAAGTATCCAGTAAAACAATGCTTAGCGTTGCATCTTTGATTGCATTGATTTTTGTAACAATAGCCATCTTTTCGCCAACAGGCTCGCAAGTTTCGCTGCCTGTTTTGCAACGTTCAGATGCCGGCGCTATTTCTTTCGGACTGGCTCAAGTTCCCATCAATGCCATGTTTTTAGTGTTAGTAGGACTTTGTACTTCCATCATGTGGGGTAGTATTTTTAATTTGGCGGTTGAAGGATTAGGAAAATATCTGGCGGCAGCCTCAGGAATTTTTATGGTATTGGTTTGCGGCGGCGGCATTCTTCCATGGATACAGGCGCATGTTGCCGACATTGCCGGTTATGTGACCAGTTATTGGGTAATCTTCATTGGACTTGCCTACCTGCTGTTCTATGCGCTGGTTGGAAGCAAGAACGTGAATAAAGATATTAAAGTGGATTGAAAAGAAAAGTAAAATTATAATGACCTTAAGGGCTTTAATGTCTTTGAGGTCATTAATTTTTTATAATTAATAACTAATGAGCCATCACGGGAAACTACGGGAAAATAAAAAGTGTGAGAGTTGCGGACATTACGTTGAAAAGCGGTTTTGTCCCGAATGTGGACAGGAAAACATCGAAACGCGCCAGCCTTTTCATTACCTTTTTACCATTTCCATCGAAGATTTTGTGCATTACGACGGCAGATTCTGGAAAACCATTCAATACTTGCTTTTTCGTCCGGCGCGATTAACCAAAGTCTATCTTTCCGGTAAGCGAAATCATTACGTGCCTCCCGTCACCCTGTATATATTTATCAGTTTCATTACGTTTTTTGTTCCGTCGTTGCTTCCTGATAAAAACGGAGATACGAAGGATTCAATAAATATCAATGTAACGGACGATAATAAAAAGAAAGATTCAGTAAATACCAATGTAACAGACGATAATAAAAAAGATGAAGCTCCTCATTTAACAATAAATAACGAAGAGTGGGGTGACAAAATCAATAAGGAAAAACTTGAAGAAAGGATTATACACGATTTTCCAAAAGCAATTTTCTTATATATGCCGATTTTTGCTTTCTGGCTTTGGCTGTTTCATAACAAGAAAAAATGGTATTACTTCGACCACGGCATTTTTACGCTCCATTATTTTTCATTCATCCTGTTGAGTATTTTGTTGTATATTGTTCTATACCGGGCTTATTCGTTCTTTGATTTCGGAAAAATAGGGCTGATAAAAACTGTAAGCGTATTTTTTTCAATCGCGTTCTTTTCTTATTTTCTTTACTATTTTTTCCATTCCCACCGGTTAGTTTATCAGGAAAGTAAAGTGAAATCACGTTTTAAATGTATTTTCCTGTTTTTTATCAACTCATTTTGTATAATTATGTTTCTTCTTTCATATATTTTTCTTGAATTGTATATTACTGATAAAAGTATTTTCGCTTTAATCATTGAAGAAATGAAGAAATAACAATACTGCAATACTTGTATGGGTTGAAAAATTATAAAGGTTTTTCCCTTTTCTTAAAATATACTGCTGATTTTAACGTTTGAAATTTAGTAGTACTAATAAAAATATTAATTAATTAAATGAAGATACAGGAATATCAAGCAAAGGATTTATTTGCATCTTACGGAATCCCTGTCAAGAAACACATTCTGTGCTATGACGCCGGTCAGGTGAAATTAGCGTATAAGGAGTTAGGGGTGAAGAATGTTGTAGTGAAAGCTCAGGTGCTTACAGGAGGGCGTGGAAAAGCCGGTGGAGTAAAACTGGCGAGAAATGAAGAAGAAGCGTTCGTTCATGCACAAAATATTCTGGGATTAACTATCAAGGATTATCCCGTTACAAAACTTATCGTCACGGAAGCAGTAGATATTGCATCGGAATACTATATGAGCTTTATTATTGACCGTAACGTCAAATCGGTCGTATTGATGATGAGCGACGAAGGCGGCGTCGAAATTGAAGAAGTGGCGGCTAAAACGCCCGAAAAAATTCTCAAGTTTCCGGTAGACCCTTTGGTCGGATTACCGGATTATCTTGCCCGTAAATATGCCTTCATTCTGTTTAAAGAAATGTCGCTGGTGAACCAAATCGCTTCCCTGTTGCAGAAATTGTATAAATTATTCCTTGAGAAAGATGCTTCACTTGCTGAAATTAATCCGCTGGTCGTTACCAAGCAAGGCGAATTAGTGATTACGGATGCGAAAATGACATTCGACGAAAATGCATTATTTCTCCATCCTGATATTGTAGCTTTATTTGAACCCACAGAAGACGAAAAAATTGAAACCGAAGCAAAAGAAAAAGGATTGAGTTTTGTCAGGCTCCACGGTGAAATCGGATGTATGGTCAACGGCGCCGGTTTAGCTATGGCAACCATGGATATGATCAAACTATATGGTGGAGCGCCGGCAAACTTTCTCGACATTGGAGGAAGTTCCAACCCGCAAAAAGTGATTGAGGCAATGACTTTGTTACTGAAAGATCCAAAAGTAAAAGTTGTGATGATCAATATATTTGGAGGTATAACCCGTTGCGATGACGTAGCTTCGGGACTACTCGCCGCTTTCGAACAGTTGAAAACCAATATTCCGGTCATTATCCGGCTGACGGGAACAAATGAAAAAGAAGCGCGTGAAATGCTTAGAGACTCCCACTTAAAAATAGCAAAAACAATGAGCGAAGCAACCCGTATGGCTGTTGAAGTTTCTAAAAAATAAAAATTATGAGCGTACTTATAAATAAAACAACCCGAGTGATCGTACAAGGAATCACAGGAAGAGATGGTAAATTCCACACAGGAAAAATGTTAGACTACGGAACTAAAGTAGTCGGAGGCGTCACTCCGGGAAAAGAAGGAATAGATGTCTTTGGAGTGCCGGTGTTTAACACAGTTTACGAAGCGATGGAAAAAACGCAAGCGGATACCTCCATCATATTTGTTCCTGCCCGTTTTGCTGCCGACTCCATAAAAGAAGCCGCCGATGCAGGGATAAAACTTATTATCTGCATTACAGAAGGCATACCGGTATTGGACGTAATCGATGCATACCGCTTTGTTCAATTGAAAGGCGCTATGCTGATAGGACCTAATTGTCCCGGATTAATGACTCCGGATGAAAGTTTAATAGGTATTTTGCCTGGAAATATTTTCCTGAAAGGAAACATTGGCGTTATCAGCCGTAGCGGAACATTGACTTATGAAGTAGTATACCACCTGACAGAAAACGGTATGGGACAATCTTCGGCTGTGGGCGTTGGTGGCGACCCTGTGGTAGGACTACATTTCCGCGACATTTTGGAAATGTTTCAAAACGACCCTGATACGGATGCAATTGTCATGATTGGCGAAATCGGAGGAAATGCCGAAGAGTTAGCCGCCGAATACATAAAAAACAATGTTAGAAAACCTGTCGTTGGTTTAATAGCAGGACAATCAGCGCCTTCTGGAAAGCAAATGGGACATGCCGGAGCCATTATATCCAGCGGGTCGGGCACGGCAGAAGAAAAGATTGCTGCATTGGAAGCCGCTGGAGTTACTATGGCTAAAGAACCTTCCGAGATACCGGAAATTTTGAAAGAAAAACTAAGCAAGTGGGAGTGGAAACTTTAATGTTGCGGAATAAAGAATTGAAGATATTTGGTTAAAAATAATTAAAAACGAATAAAATCCGGTATATTTTTATAATTTTGCGTCAAATTCGGGATTTTATACTCGAATGATTCAATTCAAATTTCCGTACACAGAGAATGAAAAATAAACGCTTCATTTCATCGGCAATTTTTATTAATTCAAGGATGACTGCAACGATAAGTATTTCTTTGGTTTTGTTTTTACTTGGATTAATTATTTTGCTTGCTTTTTTGGCGAAAAATCTTTCTTCCTACGTGAAAGAGAGCGTTTCTTTTGATATAGTTTTATCCGATGATATTAAGGATGCTGAGGTTAGTCGCATAATCAAACAATTGGAAGCGACCGATTTTGCAAAATCGACAGAATATATCTCTAAAGATGCGGCGGCAAAACAAATGGAAAGTGAAATCGGACAAAACCCGGAAGATTTTTTAGGGTTCAATCCCCTACCCGGCTTAATTGTCGTCCATCTACATTCGGACTATACCCAACCGGAAAAACTTACCGAGATTGAAAACCAAATGAAGGGATTGTCGCCAAGCATCAGCAATATAGAATACAGAAAGGAATTGTTGACGTTGGTGAACGATAATTTCCGGCGAATAGGATTCATCCTCTTAAGTTTGGCAGTCTTGTTGCTTATTATTTCATTTGCATTGATAAACAACACCATACGATTAACTGTCTATTCCAAGCGGTTTTTAATTCATACGATGAAACTGGTGGGAGCTACGGCGGGTTTCATTCGGAAACCTTTCATTCAAACGCAAATTATTATGGGAATCATTTCAGCCGTTATTGCTATTGCTTTGCTCTTCTGGGGGTTGATTTATATTTCAAAAGACGTAAAAGAAATATGGAATATCATTGATTGGAATTCATTATCTATTGTAGCCTTGAGCGTCATTGTGCTGGGCGTTGTCATATCGATAAGCGCAACTTATTTTGCCGTCAACAGATATCTCCGGATGGAAGGCGACGACTTGTTTTATATATAATTATAAATTATGAATTTTATAAACACGAAATAATTTTTAAATCATGGATAAGAAAAATTTTGTATTCGGTAAAGAAAATTTTATCATTTTGGTCGCTTCAATTGTAATCATAATCTTTGGATTCTGGTTAATGTCGGGAGGAAAAACAACGGAAGAAACAGGGTTCGATCCGCAAATTTTCAGTCCTCGCCGGATAATTGTAGCTCCGATAGTAACAATGATTGGATTTGCATCGGTCATAGTAGCCATACTGTGGAAACCTAAACACATAAAAAATAATAGTATAAAAAAATAGGTTATGGGAGAGATGACTTGGTTACAAGCGCTTATAATGGGCATTATTCAAGGATTGACTGAATTTTTACCGGTAAGCAGTAGCGGCCATTTAGCTATATTAGGAAAAATAATGGGTTTTGAAGGTGAAAATCTAACATTTGCGATTGCTGTTCATGCCGCTACCGTATTAAGTATCCTAACCGTTTTTGGAAATGAAATCTGGAAATTACTTCAAGGATTATTTAAATTCCGCTGGAACAAAGAAACGCAATACATTTCAAAACTGTTAATCTCTATGATTCCTGTCGCTTTTGTCGGCGTTTTTTTAAAACATTATGTAGAAGACATTTTCGACAGCAAGCAAATATTGGTTTGGGTAGGTTGTATGCTTTTGTTAACGGCTCTTTTGCTTAGCTTCACTTATTTTTCAAAGCAACGGGATAAACAACAACTGTCTTTCAAGGATATAATCATTATTGGTTTTGCACAAGCAATTGCGGCTATTTTTCCCGGACTGTCCCGTTCCGGAACAACCATTTCAACGGGGATTCTCTTAGGAAACAGCAAGGAAAAAGTCACGCAATTTTCTTTTTTGATGGTAATAATTCCCATATTGGGCGAAGCCTTTTTGGATTTGATGAAAGGTGAATTTTCAATTTCACAATCAGGGTTATCTACGACATCCCTATTAGTAGGGTTTTTTGCGGCTTATATCTTCGGAACTATCGCTTGCAAATGGATGCTTGATATTGTAAAAAAAGGAAAACTGATTTATTTTGCTTATTACTGTATCGCAGTAGCCTTAATCATTTTGGGTTTTTCATTTTTTAATTGATTTAGTAATCGGTGGATTGCGAGTCAATCCTGCAATGATGCCGAATTCGTAATTAATAATTCATAATCAACAAACATGGATTTTCTGGAAGGAGAAATATTATACTTCGATAAACCTTTGCATTGGACATCGTTTGATTTGGTATCCAAAATCAGGTATAAAATTTCCCGCTCCCTGCGAATAAAAAAAATCAAAGTAGGTCATGCCGGAACGTTAGACCCTTTAGCAACCGGGGTAATGATTATTTGTACGGGAAAAGCAACCAAAAGAATTGAAGAATTTCAGTATCGTAGCAAAGAATACATCGCTACGTTGCGTTTGGGAGCTACCACCCCCTCCTTTGATTTGGAAACTTCAGTAGATGAGACTTTTGAGACAAGCCATATTACAAAAGAGACGCTGGAAAAAGTGTTGCAACAATTCACCGGTAGCATCGAGCAAATTCCGCCAGCTTTTTCAGCTTGTAAAATCCATGGGGATCGGGCGTACCATTTAGCAAGAAAAGGAATGGAAGTAGAGTTGAAGCCGAAAATGTTGGTCATCGATGAATTGGAGCTTCTGTCTTTCCATGAGAACACAGTAAAGCTACGGATAGTTTGCAGTAAAGGAACATACATTCGCGCTTTGGCTCGCGATATTGGATATGCGCTACATTCCGGCGCACATTTAATCGCTTTACAGCGAACAAGAATTGGCGACGTGACATTGGATAAATGTCAGTCGGTTGATGAATTTTGCAAAGATAGCTTCGGGCTTTCCCCTTGCAGTGACGAATAGTGTATAAATAAAAAATGCTAAATATATGAAACTTTCTAAATTTAAATTTAATCTTCCGAACGAATTAATAGCGCTTCATCCGGTAAAAAACAGGGATGAATCGCGATTGATGGTTATTCATCCGAAAACAGGTAAAATAGAACATAAGGTATTTAAAGATATTTTGAATTACTTTACTGATAAAGATGTTTTTATTTTCAATGACACCTTGGTTTTTCCGGCTCGTTTATACGGCAATAAAGAAAAAACGGGAGCGAAAATTGAAGTATTTCTTCTGCGTGAATTAAATCAGGATTTGCGACTTTGGGACGTACTGGTTGACCCTGCCCGCAAAATCCGCATAGGAAACAAACTTTACTTTGGAGAAGACGACTCAATGGTAGCTGAAGTTATTGACAATACTACCTCCAGAGGACGTACGCTTCGTTTTTTATACGACGGACCTCATGAAGAATTTAAGAAAATATTGTATTCATTAGGGGAAATGCCTATTCCCTCTTACATCAACCGGAGTGTTGTTCCGGAAGATACTGAACGTTACCAGACTATTTATGCTAAAAACGAAGGCGCGGTCATTGCTCCGGCTGCCGGATTGCATTTCAGCCGGGAACTTATGAAACGATTGGAAATACGGGGAGTGAAGTTTGCATTTATTACCGCTCATTCAGGATTAGGTAATTTTAGGGAAATTGATGTAGAAGATTTAACGAAACATAAACCGGATTCCGAAGAATTAATCATTGGAGATGAAGTTGTATCCGTTGTCAATCAGGCGAAAGATACACAAAGACAAGTTTGTGCAGTCGGTTTTTCCGTTTTACGGGCTACTGAAAGCGCCGTTACTACGCGAGGACATTTAAAATCTTTTGAAGGGTGGACAAACAAATTCATATTTCCTCCTTATGATTTTACAGTAGCTACCAGCTTGATTACCAATTTTCACTTGCCTCTTTCCGTCATGTTGATGCAAACCGCTGCCTTCAGTGGATTCGAGTTTATCATGCACGCCTACCAGGAAGCGATTAAAGAAAGCTATCGTTTTGGCGTTTACGGGGACGCCATGTTAGTTATATGAATCGTATTTATTTGGCTTTAGGTACCAATTTAGGAAATAAATATGATAATCTATTACAAGCAATCGATTGGATAGCCGATAAAATAGGCGTTTTTTCGGCTATATCTTCGATTTATGAAACCAAGCCTGAAGGATACGAATCGGAAAACGATTTTCTGAACATGGTTGTTTGCGTTGAAACGCTTCTGCCGCCGGACGAAATTTTAAAAATCACACAATTTATCGAAAAAATAATGGGGCGTACGGAAAAAACGAAGGATTCTTCCTATCACGACCGGATAATTGATATTGATTTGATTGCCTGTAATGATTTGATTCTTCAAACGGAAGACCTTCAGTTGCCCCACCCTCTTTTTCATCAACGGCGGTTCGTGTTGGAGCCTTTTAACGAAATCAATCCGGATTATGTTCATCCGGTTTTGCGAAAAAAAATAAGAGAATTATTAAAGGAACTGGATAGCTTGAAATAGCCCTCGTTGCGGGTCGTCAGGCAAAGCAATTCGAAAAAATTTAATTCGTTTATGTATAATTGACAAATTTCATGTACCTTTGTACGATTTGTTAAATAGATTAATTAATAATAATGATAGCAATATGAATTTATTAGATGCACTTCAATGGCGTTACGCCACAAAAAAGTTTGATCCCGCCAAAAAGGTAGATCAAAAATTAGTCGATCAAATTATTGAAGCCGCATGGCTTGCCCCCACCTCATCAGGTTTGCAGCCTTTTAAGATAATTGAAATAACCAATCAGAATTTAAAAAACAAAATAGTACCTATTGCCAACAATCAGCATCAGATAGCCGATGCGTCTCATTTGTTGGTGTTTGCTGCTTGGGATGATTATACCGAACAACGCATTGACAGGATATTTGATTATATTGCGCATGAAAGAGGGCTGTCTCCGGATGTCAGTAAAGATTATTCCGATATGTTAAAACATACCTATCTGAATCGTCCTGCACAACCGAAGGAGGACGCTTTACCCATGGAAGGATTCAATAATTTCGATCATGCAGCGCATCAGGCTTATATAGCATTTGCTATGTCCATCGCTATGGCTGCCGAATTGAAAGTAGATGCTACGCCTATGGAAGGTTTCGATAATAAAGCGCTTGATGCACTTTTAAATCTGAGAGAACAGGGTCTGAGAAGCGTAGTCATGTTACCGCTTGGTTATCGTGATCCGGAGAACGACTGGCTGATGCCTTTGAAGAAAGTACGTCATCTCAAAAATGAATTTCTCATCGAAATAAAATAA
>Ga0123354_10002274_pt1 | contig 25117 bp, 20 predicted proteins | sample TergutLab28metaG_2_FD_97872 | JGI IMG/M metagenome (GOLD analysis project Ga0123354, IMG submission 97872) | Labiotermes labralis P4 segment gut microbial communities from Petit-Saut dam, French Guiana - Lab288 P4 | ecosystem: Host-associated > Arthropoda: Insects > Digestive system > Gut ...
GTACAAAAAACTTCTTTTTCCAGATCAAACAAAAAAACTACACCCCAAGAAAAAAACTCATTCGAAAATAGAGCGGGCCCCGGTATTTTTTCCGGGTCCCCCCCCCCCCCCCCGTCTCGTCGGCACTGCGTATGGATGAAATATTTCTTAACAATGGATTGGACGTGGAGGTCTCATGGAAAGGTCCCCGAGATCACCAAACTTCACTTTCACGGATTTAATTTCTGTGGGGTTGCGAATATAACTTTTCATGTTCCAGCGACACCGACGACATACTTTCAGATCGTTTATGTTTCTGAACTGGAGGTAACTTAAAAGAACTCCAAGTTATAAACGATTAAAGCATCAGTTACGGACCTTCTGTGTACAGATCAAATTATAGTTCGCAGCCCAGCTAAATACCATAACTTTTGACAGCTTACTAGACTGTTCACTTGAATAATTTTAAAACGAATAACGAACATGTAGGCAACATACGGTCATGCGTTACTGGAAATGTCGGACTATAGGTAACTACGAACAACGTACATTCTTTGCACAAAAATTCATGAAATGAATGCATAATTATGAGGATGTTTCTATTGTGTGTGTGCGCATCACTCGCGAGGGGCGATGGGTCTACATAAAAATTGCTAGGCGAATTTAATTTGGTTCGTTTTGTTCTAATAGGCCTACAGCTATTTTAACAAGCGCTGAAATCTAATTTATATTTCTCCAACATGGCTCATAGTAAAAAATTTGTACACAACACAGATCTGAATAAAATATCTAAACTTATTTATAACATTTTTGTTGCAACAGTAACAGTAACTTATTCAATGTATGTAATGAAAGGTCAATTGGAAAATACATGTCCTTGACTGGAGTACACATTGCCTTATAGGAAGTCATAAGCGACTTTTTGTATCAGTGGACAGTGTCACCTACAGACGCTTCAGTTAAAGTTCATTTAACCTCCTTTCCCCATAATTCTAACTGCAACAGGAAAGATACAATTCTCACCAACTGTATACATATTTTAACTGTTTTTATTAATTCTAATGTGAACTTGGAAACATATCTTTCTTGCAGGCTGGTGTAAACACACTTGAAGGTCACAGCTGACCCATGGTATAATTTTTAATCCCTGTACTATTGCCCAACATTGACCTTTGACATGCCTGAACACTTTAAGCTTTTGTAGAAGGCAATCTGATAGAAATCATCAACTGCCAAGAAACATGACAATAACTGAAGGAATTATATGTCCAAGGAATGCATTATTAACTTTGGCCCAGAATGCACTGGAATGACTGCGGAAATAATTAAGAACATCATTTAGGCTAGTCAGTGGTTTGGCCTAGATTCGAGTTGTGAAGCTCCTCCATAACCAAGTTTTATATGCTGGGTAGTCTTGGTGACAGCAAATGCCTGTGAGTTGTGTTGTGCAAGAGGCAAAAATTAACGAAAGAATAAACACCTTGGTGATGCTTTGATGGGTCTTGGCAGAAAAGTGGCCACACTTCACTCCTTGCGGTTTTTACTACTGGCAATGTGACATGAATTGACAAACACTGCCATGGATGTCACAGTCTCGCATGGAAGCATCAGTGTCTTTAAATGCTGAAGGGATGGAATCAGCAGGCATATTGAAATTATGTCAGAGGTCAGTGCAACACTATGATAACTGGTACACAAGGTGTCTTCATGTCAGTGACTCTGTTTCCTTAAGTTTAGAAAAGCCAAGCCAGAGGTGACAGCATACTCATTGGAAGACTGAATGTGTAGGTCCTATTCAGAAAGACTGGGCACTCCCTTAAGCAAACTGTGAAAATTACAAAATGGAACAAATAATTGTCTAACAATAAATCTATTATTGGATAAGGAATTTTTCGGCAATACTATGGATTGACAGTGACTGCACGTAGGGACCTAGGACTAAGTTATTTGGAAATTATAATTTTTTTCATAATTCAGTTTCAAAGATGTGGATCACACATAAATTGTTATAAAAGTATTTAAATTAAAAAAAAAAATCATGAAATGCAGAAGTTAAATTAGAAAAGAATGAAGTATGTTGTTAATGTTTTCAGTACCTAGTGGTATGCGTAAATGTTTCATTTGTAATAATGGTACACAAGGACAAGAAGCTTGAAAAGCACAACTAGGAAACCTGAAAGAGACGAAGAAAGCTAGCCCATATGTTTCCAACAAGTATCAACAGACAGAAATCTGCATCACAAGATCAGTTCAAAATGTAACAATTCATGATGTGGTGGGTATTGGAGAATCAACACGTGGAAAACGTTATTCACGCGAATATTTCCTAGTGTATGCCACACTCAAAGCAACTAAGTTCCAGTACAGACTTAAAGAAATATATGTACAAAGGAAGACCAAAAATCCAGTTGAGGAATACATTTTTTGCACCTGGGATCATTATCTAAAATTGTATTTGTGGGACTGCTGACTTTCACAATTGGTATCCTGGTTGCAGTGGTTTAAGTGAAGGTACTGCAGCCAGATTCATTGTTTTGGAGGTAGCTTACATGGCATGAACCCTGGTGAAAACATGACACAAGCACTTGTTGCCATTGACCAAATTTGAGTTATTGAGGACATAAAGAGACGGCATGAAAGGGGAATGGACAAAGAAGAGAAAATGAAAATACAAGGGGAAGACAAACAGCTCCACAGTCAAGATGAATATGGACCTGAAGTGTAATAAAATTTCACAGATTAACTAAAAACATTCATTTGTACTTCAAACTCAGTTTTCTGACAACTGATATACTTAATATTTGAAACTTTATAAACTCTGTAACCAATGAACACTGGGAGCTGAAACTTGCAGTGTTCACATGTACAATTATGTATGAAGTAGACTATAATCACAGATATATCCTGAAAGGGAGTAAAACACATTATGAAACAAGTACAGTTTTCCTTTTTAAATTGTCAATTCAGTCATCTTAACCATAGCAAAAATTTTTCATCCCTGGGGAAATATCTGAATGCAAATCATACATGTCTTTCCTCACTTTTGTAACCATTCACATACAAGAATCCTTTAAGTTTCAACTACTTTCCAATACCGACAAGGAAAGAAACTATATTCTGGGAAAAGAAAACCTTATTCCGCTAACATTTATATGCAGGGGTAGAGAAATTTTTAAAAAATGTAGGAGATACCTCAAAATACTAGGTGCCAGAAGGGTAAGAAAGTACCATACTGAGGACCCACAAGGATTAGGCACCATGATACACAGTGTAGTTGCCCAAGCAAACTGCTGTCCACTATTTGTTCACCCCCACACATATGCACTAAATTTCATATTTCTGACAACCAGTCAACATCATATACAATAGAATTCCTTCAAACTGGTGTCTGCTGAACCAGACAGGTGACAGATTAAATGAATTTTACTGTACCTGGTACTGGCTTATAGATGAAAAAATTCAGACTTTAGTTATGGTAGTGTCACACTGCACAAGATTATGATATAGACTTTTACCCATGTTTCCAGTTTGAAGGAAATTGGTACGAAGTGGAAAGGTCATTCTACTTTATGGAAATGTTTGCCAGCTGCACAGCATTGTCCTTCACAGCAAAACCATCTGGGATTCTCAAGGTTACAGTAAAGAACATAAACCGTTTGTAAGTATATTTAGTTCATCCTTATATTAAATAAAAGACTCAGACTTTCTTACAATAAAACCAATGAGATGCACTAATTTCTCAAATTTATTTTTGGAATAAAACTCCTGATGATGGACAGAGAAACTGTCCGAAACATGTACAATTTTATTCCAAAAATAAATTTGAGAAATTAGTGCATCTCGTTGGTTTTATTATATCACGAAGCACGGTCTTCTGAACATCAGGGACTCAGACTTTCTCTTCTGCCTGCATTTATGCAAGCATGCAAGTGTTTACAGATACCAGCAGATGACAGCAGTGGAATGCAAGTGTCACAATTGTCATGCAAGAACTATGTAAGGGGCTCCTGATAACCCCTAGATACCTTCCCCTGCAGATGGCAACTGTAACAATTCTAAAAATGTCAGCAAATGTTCATTCTCTGCCTGACCTAATCTTGAAGGGTGATTCAGAGCAATGATTTCAACCATGAAAGCCTGAAGATCAGAATTAGTAATACCAATGTTCTGTGGCTGATGAATGATTTTTCATCTACTGCAGGTCTGGTAATCCCAGTGTGGGATTTGGTACAGCTGTGCCCATAAAGAATGGTTCAGGAGAGTTTAATTACCGATTGGACACACGGTTGCCCTCAGCTGTAGCTCGCATGATGCCAGGATCAGGAGTCTATCGTGTTCTTGACACTGATTATGACAACTATGCTATTCTCTGGTCATGCTCCAATCTCTCAATCATGTATGCAGGTAAAGTATCTTACCTTGTTACTTTGTAAAATAAAAGCAGATCCTCCCACTCTTCACCTGGAATACAGGCGATTTCCTTGTCTATGTCATGAAAAATAAGGTTGCTTGGTGACTTCAGAAACTCGTGTCCTGACACTGTTCTCGGATGAAATGCCACATGTAACCACACTAAGAACTCTAGCATCTTTTACATGTTTCTTAATATCCTAAGTCTAATGAAGCAATTCATGTTGTGTCCACTTGGCATTCATACACAACTTCTTTCATTACACATCCATCAGACAAATGAAACAACGTGTCTCCAAGCTTAAGGTGGCCACTCCAAACATTTATTCCAAATATACTGCAGGAAAAAAAAAAAACCTGTACATGCAAAAGCTTAGTTATGTGTGTATCATTCTTGAACTTCAAATGCCCACAGTTCCATAACTGCCAATCATGAAACCCACATTCATAATGTTTCTGACTCAACAGTTTGACATATAAGATATTTTACATACCCATATAAAGTTACAAATCACTTGGAATAGTGGCTGTTAACTTCAAATGAATAAACACACAGTAATAAACTTAAGTTTAACCACGTAATTAACAAATATATTGGGAATGGAGATTTTAATCACATCCAAAATCTCTTCCCCAATAGCTACACACCTGCAGCTACCATATGTATGTGTAGTTGCAACAGTCAGTGTAAATTACATAAAAAATTTGACTGTTTATTGATAGGTTCATTGTAGGTAACAGAGAAGTTACACTTTAACATACAATAGAAAATTAGACACAGGCCTAAATAAAATTAAGTCACCAAAGAAAAGTTATGGTTGACAATTAAAGTTGTCTGGTAGTTTATGCTATATCAACTCACAGTTACTGATGCTTTCAAGGATCACGGTGCCTTCATCTTCAGGGTCAAGATACCCATGAACAGTCCAAGGCCATACACTTCTGTTGGACTACCTGACCCTGAGAAGAAGGCACTGTAATTCTTCAAAAAGAAACTATTTACCACTTGACACAGCACAACATCCCAGAAAGACTTGAGTCTTCAGTAACAGACCTATAAAAACCTCATATCTCACAAAGCCATGATTGGTTTATATACAAAGAGCTGAAGCAAATCACAGTTACTTGTTAAGTAGAGATTACAGTGCTCCCCTTGAATTTATGTACTTTTGTTGAATTAAACAACAATGTTATCTTCCTATACAGATTTAATATGGGTACTTGGAAGAGATCGTGAGCTACCAGTGACAGTTAGAGCCACAGTGTACAACAAACTGTCCGAGCTGAAATTAGATAGCGACCGACTCGTCCTCACACGACAAAAGAACTGTCCTGCATTTTAAGATGCATTCATCGTCATGTTAAGCACATGTACCTGATGTGATCCCCAAATGTATGCAAGTTTTGAGATGATATGATTCCACATGAATTTTTTTGTTTCATTTTAGTTGACTTAAAATAATGAAACTGGCTTAAAAAAATTGAGACTTGTAAATGGTTACAATGAACTGAAAAAAAAAACTATTTGAATTATGTATACTTCATTGTAAAGTAACAGCAGAGAACCCAACTAAATAACAAAAAATTCACATTACATGACCACAACACTTGTGTATGCAAGTTGGGGGATAGCTTTTAATTGCCTGTGCATGCACAATGATGAATTGTATGTTGTGATCTTCCTTTAATGCATAGTCACAGGTAAATTAGAGTTATTTTAATCACTGTCTATATTCCCGACATGACTACTCTTGCACAGCATACAAAGGGTATACAATTCCTAGCTAGGTATATATGTACGTGCATTTTAAAATTTTTTCATGTATATTATTTTTATAATTAGATCTTGTCTTGTTAATGTAGTATACATTCTCATTTGTACTGTTAAATAATGAAAATGAATTTAATTATAAAGTTTAATGTCTTGTGTACTGCTGCTAAATTTGTGGTCTTCATGGTAGCAAGTGTTCATATTGTGGTCTAGGCTGTTACACAGCATGGTCTCATATGTGGTTACCAGAGTTTCTCACAATTCCTTGTTCATAATTCCCACTGACCCAAGACATAGATCTCTCTCTCCCCCATCTTTTCCCCCATCCCTGTGGTTCTAAGCAACAACTACCCATCTAATGCTACCTATGTGTATACAACCTAGCCACATCCACATCCCAGTCACTTCAACCCTGAGGATGAAAGCAGCAGGTTCCTTTGAAATGTTGGTACCACCTGCCTACTGCATTGTGTCTGTGGTCTTTCATATTGTTCCACAGTAACTTCCTTGCACCCCAATTGCCTTACCTGAAGACCTACTCCCATGTAACACACCTGTTTTCAGTACAAGAGGGCACACTACCTAAAACTGGGGCTTGACAATGATCGGGACACTATACAGTTACTAAAAATTATGATGCTTAAACTCTGAACAGTGCTGTACCCAAGTTCTGTATAGGTATTTCATGAAAAGTGAAAACCTTATATTTAGTGGCAACTGTCCCTTTCTTTGTGAACTCCCACTTCTAATCCTTCCACACTGAATTACCATCATCATACACATACTCATTCAGGCCTGCTCCCTAAATGATGTGGTCATGTAACAGTCTGTTTTGGCTATAACATGACAAACGGAATTCTTAAGTTCCCAATGACTTATAGACATGTACCATGAGTATCAGCAAGGCCACTGCACAGTCAATTTGACATGAAGATGAATACATCAGGATTGCCACATTAGTAACAGAGCCTATTTCTATAAGGAGTAGGTACATACAAGCAAGATCCACTTGAACAAATACTGTGTTGAATAGAAATATTGGAATTCAGTTTATTACAGGTCAGACAACACGACTCAAAAAAAATGTGTTAACTCCATGCAGCACAATCCTTCTTGAGATGCCAATAGGTTCTCTGCTAGTCTAGAAATACCCCAAATTGTATGGAACCTGAAGGCTCATTACTTCTATTCACAAGAACCCACCACTTGTCCCTATGCTGGGCCAGATGAATTTAGTCCACACAGTACCATCCTATTTCTGTAACAATGGTTTCAATATTATTCTCCAATTTACACCAAAGTCTTACAAATGGTCTCCTTCCTTCAGGTTTCCCCATCAAAACCGTGTGAATTTTTATTTTCCCTCATGTGTCCTCCACAATGCACCCACCTCATACTCCTTGATTTGATCAGCCATATCATGTATAGTGATGAATGAACATTGACACTCAGTGTTATGCAATTTCCTCCAGGCTCCTGCTACTTCCTCCCTCTTGTAGTTGAATACAAAGTCCATGGAAGTGAAATGGTGCAGCCAAGGAAAAATGTAGAGATCAAATGGAGACATAATAGGTTCCTTAGCTTAATATGTGAAGAAAAAGATACTGAACTGTCTTATTATTACATACACTCACCTGTACCACTCTGCATGCATAGAATGTGTGACATTTGGCATGGCTTATTGTACTAATGAACTTCCATATTATACAAAATGTAGCTTTACAGTAACTTCAGTGCAGAGTAATAGAAAAACTATTATAATGCTGGAATACTTCATTAAGCAGTTACAAATCAACCAGTTTTCAAAGCCTAATTTTTTTCAGCCCATCAATGCAGACTCAACACCACACCTCATTTTTCTATGCACAATATCATAGCAGCCACAATTCTCAGTTCAGTCAAGACGTTAATTCATATGTGGACATTTTTGCACTCTTATACCAACTGTTGCAGTTTTCTCATGAGCAACTGCCATTCATGAATACAAATTTGCAAAATCTATCAACAGAAATAATCAGAATATTTGAGGAGGAAAGAAGAGAGAGAGAAAAAAATTAAGAGAAGAAGAAGAAAAGTACAAGTTTCAACAATCCGGACAAACAAACCAACTAACCAACCAACAAATGGTGGGTTTGTGATTTAACCCACACCAAATCCCCCCCCCCCAAGCTCAGGCATATTAAAAACATTCTGAAATAAAATACACTGTAACACAGCATCCTTGCTGGCATCTTCATAACACATATCTCCTAAACTAACTTGCCACACACATTCTAACACTCCAGGTATATACTTCAAAGCACTGTGAACTACATGGTCATTGGCTGTCTAATGGCTATGAATTAAAACAAATTATTTTTATGTTTGAGGCAGACCTTTTATTTTACACTTTCATAGTCACAATGAAAATCAAGAACATTCAAGTTATGGTCCCATGCAGTCAGTTTACTAGATTAAGCTTCAGTAAGCTTAATCGTTTATCATATCCAGAAAGCAGAAAACGCATGTGGGATTCGAGGTTCTCAAACATGGTAAATACTGAGAGGAATGTCTTCTGGGATGTGACACTATGTAGCTTTTACACAAATAGAACATTCTGGAGAAATATACTGTCCTCCAGAACATGGGTACCTATCTACCAGGTTAAATGGCATCACATCCCCTCCCAAAACTGCAATCTTAAGAAAACAGATAATTTGTGTTGGCAATTACTTGTCACATTATGCTATTAACTTACTGTTTTTAGTGTACCAAAAACTGGTAAAACACAGTTGTGCCTTCATACATGTCAGGTTTTGATTTTGAATAGTTAAGTGTCTATGTTGCAATGACATTCTGAATTAAATGAAAACTCATAGGTTAATCCTGCTACATGTGTTGTATGTATAGTCTTCAGAGAGGAATTGTAATCATCACATATCCAATAATGAATAATTTATAATGGCATGTAATATCATACATAGACTAGGTCAAGTGAGACCAAAGCGACATACTGTGGACAGACAGGTGGCACCTACAATCTAAATATATGAGGAATTACTTGTACAGTGTGGTGTAAACATCTGTGATTATAGGAATTAGCAGTGACAACAGCATTAGTATGTAGCCCTTTGATTAGCAACAACAGATCAGCACTTTTAAAAATGTGGTTTGAAGAAAAATAAGGTTATGTTTTTGTAACAGCTAAGACAAGCTGGTATCACAAGACTGTGGCTGAGAAGTCAAGTCTTCTGGGAAGTGATCCTGTGTCATTATACGAGTGGCACCCAACATTTTGAAGGAGCATGGTGTTATCATCTTCAAGGGTCAGCTACCTATTCTTCTTGAATAACTGATCACTCATGATGAAGGCACCAGAATTCTGTAAAATGTCAGCAATGGAAATATTACTGCCAGGTTCCATAAGGATCTCAGAAATACCCTGAATGGTTGCAAATTATTAGTAGGTACCAAAAACAAAGGGAGATACATAAACCTAAACCCAGAGACCCCGGTTTTGAATGGACTTGTCAAAGTGCATAAAAAGAACACACCCATTTGCCCAGTCCTGAATTTCAGAAGTGCCCCATCATACAACCTACCAAAGATGCTCACAGGTATATTGAAATCATATATCCCACTTCCGAACATGTACAACATCCAGAACTTCACACTGGAATGAGAACAAGACAATAAACTGAACTTCCTAGATCTCAAAATAATGAAAACAACGAACAAAATGTCATTTGACATATATAGAAAGCCCACCACCTCCGATTCCATTATCCCAAATGACTCTTGCCACCCGCTAGAACATAAACTGGCCACAATCAGATACTTTGGAAATAGAATTAACACCTATGATCATGACCATGTAAAAAAACAGAAACAGACACCATGCAACAGATAATCCACAATAAATACGATACTTCTATCTTAAGCAGAGTTCACAACAATAAAATAAAACAGGAACAGGGGGGAAAAAAAAAAAAAAGATGGGCCAAATTTACATATATTGGAAGAGAAACAAGGCACATCACAAAACTTTTCAGAAATCCAACATAAAAGTGGCCTATACTACCAACAACAACTTGGGAAAACTTCTAGATATGCAAAAAACTAAAAAACTGAACAAATATGATAAAAATGGAGTATATCAACTTGAATATCCCATGTGCCCCAAAAAATATATTGGTCAAACCGGCTGACTGTTCCTCATGAGGTTCTGCAAGCATTACAATGACTACAAATATGCAAACAACAGATCCAAGTTTGCCCAACATGTCATAGATGAAGGCAATGCCTTTTGCCCAATGAATGACATAATGGATATAATCCGCATTGCAAACAAAGGAAAAATGCTAGATACTCTTGAAAAATTCTACATTTACAAGGAGACACAAAGCGGGAATCACATTAACGATAAACTTACAGTGCAGAAAAACCCGATCTTTAAGGCACTAATTCAACATACCCCCTACAGAGGGCAACACCCTCATATGTAGTAAGAATGCGCTCAATGTAACAGTCATCCACACAAGAAGCATGTTGAAGGTGTAGTCCGGCTCCGTTCCAGTTAGGGGGGGAAAAAAACCACAAAAAAACAATAGCACGTTATACTGTACAGTGAACAAAAATTCAGCATGCAATGTATGGACATCTATATTTAAGGCTACGATCAACAGTGAAAAGTCTACAACAACAGAACAAAACTGATCAACTTAGCACACATAAGTTTTGCTCAAACGCTATACAACAGACCAAGATAATAACCCGATTTTGAACAGAAAACTATATAATTGCAAGGCTAGCATTTATTCAATGAGCAATGCCTTAAGAGATGACTAACCCCTTCCTATGCCAAGATAAGAATTCCCAGCACCTCCCCAGCCCACAAATATACACAACAAAAGGTAACCAACATTAGAATCAGAGACGAGATAAAATACCCAAATAGCAAGAAACAACAACTAAACCAACAATTATACCGATTACACTTATACCTGGCCCACACATGGAACAAAACATGGCCATGCATTCTATGAACACTTGAAGAAAAACTTCAAGGAGGAACCCGAATAAAATGCAAGACCTTAGACAGAAAACTAGAAGAGCTTTTTCAGATTCAAACAGCAACACCACTGGAAAAACATATGTTTTACCCTAGAGTGGTCAACAATACCGACATTTTCTTTTCTAATTCTGAAATGTCCTTGTTACAGAAAGGCCCCAAATACAACATACATGCTAAAAAGAAAAAGTGGATACAGAACCTAGCACTGGAGGCAGAAACTGCCATCATAAAATTACCAACTGGTGAGAAAAGCATACAGGAAAATAGTGGCAGACCGCATACACACACTGCAACAAAATAACAACCCGTACCCCACACCCTGAAACTAGACTGGTAAACTCGATCAAAAACAATCCCATGATAGTGAGAGCAGATAAAGGAAATTCCTTTGTCATACTCCCCACACAACAGTACAAACCTGAAATACAGGATTTCCTTCATGGGAATAACTTCATAGCCTCCACAACAGACCCCACCAACACGGTCCAAAAGGAAATCAGTAACACAATAAAAGAGAGCAAGACACTAATCCCAAGAGACTGCAAATGGAAATACATCAACTTAAACCCTTCTGCCCCCTCCATCAAAGGGTTAATCAAATTACACAAACCAGGGCAACTCATTAGACTGGTCGTGAATTGGCGTAGTGCCCTGGCCTACAAATTATCCACACTTTTCATGCAGAAGATAAACAGCATAGCTCCACTACCAAACACGTTCAACATAAAGGACACCACAGAACTACTTCAAAATTTACAAGACACCGTGATGTCCCCTCATTACACATTTGCTTCCTACACATCACAAACCTTTACTCCAACATCCTGACAATAGAGACCAAGACAATCATCACAGCCACACTGAAATACTACCAGACAGACCCAAAAACACAGCAAGAACTTTTAATGTGGTACGTCATCACCAAACAAAACTATTTCACCCACAACAGTGATATAATATCCCAATATGATGGCCTTGCAATGGGCGCACCTTCTTCCAGTCTGATCACAGAACTCTTCCTACAACACACAGAGAATACACATCTAGCACGCCTTTCCCACAAACACAAAATCATAAACTACTTCAGATACGTGGATAACATTCTCCTGATATTTGACCCCAACCACACATACATCCAGAAAACTCTAACAGACTTCAACATGCTACACCCCAACTTGTTATTCACTGCAGAAATTGAAAGAGACAACATTATAAACTACTTGGATATCCCCATTCACAAAACCCCCAAAGGAATGAAAACTTCCATCTTCAGAAAACCTACCTTCACAGACACCATCAATCCTACATGTCCAACCAGCCCGCACAGCACACATATGCAGCTGTTAGATTTCCCTACATTAGAATAAACTTGTACAATCTCCAAGAACAATAATACGAAAAAGAACTTAATATCACACACAACATCCTACACACTGACTCATACCTAATCATGCCACATAAACAACACCCCAAAAAAATGACACGACAACAATCGACACAAACTTCCAGACACAAATGGGCCACCTTCACATATGTAGGCAAAGAAACATTATATATTACCAATGTGTTCAGACACACCGACATGAAAATAGCGTTCTGAACTAACAACACATTAGAAAACCTGCTCAGGCATAAAAACCCGCCCCCCTGACAAATTTTCATTATTTGGAATCTACAAACTTATGTGCCCAGATTGCAATAAGGCCTACATAGAACAGACATGAAGATGCTTCTCCACACATTACAACACACACAACAGAGCTTTCCACAGTAATAGCCACACTTCCAACTTCGCGAAACAACTCCATGATGAAGCACACTCCTTTGACCCCCATCAACATCATCATGCAAGTGTTACATCACCAAAGAAAGAAGCACATCTAAACACTATCGAAAGATTTAACATCCACATTCAATATGCAACCAGCAACCATCTGAATGACGACCACACTATCTTTCCCAACAAAATCTTTGACGCCCTCATAAAAACCAAACAGCTCCCACCCCACACACCCAAGGCACCCCTGACCCAAACACTCAATACATATCCATTCCTCACCAAGAAAAAAAGCCATTTCAAATTGAAAAAACACATGATTTCCATGTTTCAGTACTCCTTGTTTAACCTTTTGGCGCCAGAATTATTTTTCAAATTTTAGCACACCCTGTATATAAAATGTGAATAATACAGGAACCAAATAAGTTAGAATTATGAAACAAACTGCATTTTGAAGAGAAAAAAATGGAGAGTATATAACGTGTTTAAAATATTCAGTACCTATATTTGTTGAATAAATATATAAAATGTAACTTTAGAGGTTAGCGGTGCGGTACGTCAACTATAGTTGACATTAGGCTTCAAAAGGTTAAATAACACATATAGTAGCACCATACTTGGTAATAACAACAGCCCATGATAGAGAATGGTGATAAACAAGACAGGACGTCCAATTTCTACAAACGCAGCCTCACAGTGAAAGTCTGTCCACACTTCCACCACACCCTGAACAGGGTGCTACACATACACATATATGGTGATGCAAAGTGAGTGTTCAAGTGATAGTAAGTAATACAGAAATATTCTCACCATACCTCCATTGAACAACAGGATATAGAATCATGGATGTGTCACCTGTGACAGTTCATAGCGACGAAAGAGCCTCTTCTCCCTCTTCTGACAAGGATCGCACCCATTGACATCAGCACCAACCAGGGGTCCACATACTTGTAAGTACTATTTCCACAAACAATACCTTGCTAAAACGTGTTCCCAGATACACGTATCTGTGGCACTTTCATAACCAAATACCCATTACCAGATAATTATTTAATTTTATTTAGCATACTTCATTTTCTTTTCATTTTTACTTTGTTTATATCTTTTTCAATATCCCCCCCCCCCCTAAATAAAAACACCGTTGACAACAGACGTCCACCTGACAATCCAGCATGGTACAAAAAGATTTCCCATCCTCGCCACATCACGTCCGCGGCCGGTAACTGAAACGCAGGCAACTTATGATGTCTACACAGCCACTAAGGCAGACCAGTGTGAATCTCAGCTACCCCTACTATTGGCAGCAATTACAACATCGCAATACAAGCCAGCTTCCCCCTCAAGCCCACAACACCCCATTGATACCTCCAGCAATAATGGCTATCTTTATGAAATCACAGACATGACATGTATAGATCTACATATTAAACCTTCTGCACGCATGCTCTCCAACTCTTTTGTAAACAAAATCTCGCCCCCCCTCTACTTCCACCAACACTGATGGTTATACTGTATCATATTATGTATTGTGTAGTTTTCTCCGATAATTGTATCCAACCCGATGATGGCCAAAAATAGTATTGGCCAGAACATGTAGTTGATATGTTACGTATAACTGACAATATAGTTGTGTTATGACGGTCATGTCTATGCATAATTGTTTCCTTATGTAATAACCCTATATATTCTGTGACTAATATTATCCAAATTTTGTTTATTACACCCCGGAAGACTAAAAGTGACAAAAGGTCAGCACATACCATATGACATACTTAAGAAAACAGAAAACGATCCTCAGCAGTCAATACACACCGTAACTCTGCAGGATATGTTCGTTATATGGGTGACTATTTGACAACATACACAACCCCGCTGAGCTCCACTAACAAGGGACACACTTCAACGTCGCTAAAGAAACCTCCACAACCTCCAAGGAATACTTAGCCATTAATGAGACCTGATATGATAATTGTAACCCCCAACTACTATTTTAAAACCTTTTAACTACTACAGTTATGCAACACACACACCTCATGTTACCGACTAGCTAGATTTTATGTATTTTATCAATGCAAACACAGTGGGATCCCAACGTCTACACAGCACCTGTTGACTCGATCTGCTAGAAGGCCTGATGATGACTGTTTAATAAGGTCGAAACATGTAGCCTCGTACTCATTAAATAGTTGTGTTTGACGTACATTAACCTTTTGGCGCCGGAATTATTTTTTTAATTTTAGCACATCCTGTATATAAAATGTGAATAATACAGGAACCAAATATGTTAGAATTATGAAATAAACTGCATTTTGAAGAGAAAAAAATGGAGAGTATACACCATGTTTAAAATACTCAGTACCTATATTTGTTGAATAAATATATAAAATGCAACTTTAGAGGTTAGCGGTGTGGTACGACCACTACAGTTGACATTAGGCGTCTGAAGGTTAATTATGTTTTAGTATATCCCAAGCACATCATGATGTCTTCCATCAAAAATATCAGCAACTATTCACCCAGTGATACAGTGTCATATCCCAAAAAGACTTGAATACCTTAAGCTGGCAATATGCTACATACCACTATAAAGAGTACTATATGTTCCCTGGACTTATCTCTACACTCCAGTCCTCAAATCATTCAAGTGTGTGGAATGGTTCAGTAAGAGGGGTGTACTGCTACCTGTCAGATTTTGCATTTCATATATTTATTCAACGTATATAATTACTGAATTCATGAGACATGCTGCACAAGCTACACATTTTCCTCCACAAAATGCCACATATTTCATATGCTATCTGTTCTGGTTCATAAAATGTTCACATTCTACATAATGAGTGTACTAAAATTTAAATCTGAAAATTCTTCACCAAAAGGTTAAGCTATCCATTAGTGGCTTCCCATGGAATACTGTGGTTATGGAAATATCATACAACTGACATATCATTACGAAACCACCTTTATTACTGTTAATATATTACTAAGTACCATGTATTTAACTATTAATTTTTTAGAATTATGGTCAATGAAATGAAACTTATTAGCCAAATGAAAACATACATGTAGATGCACCATAAAAGAAGTGAGGACATATTACACGAATCAAAAACAGAACCCATACTGGACAAAATTTCAAACTATGAAAGGAATTCACTTCAACCTTCAACAAGAAACAGACTTCTAGAAGTAACGAACAAGACAGGCAATGTAACATTATGAGTGTTAATGAAACTACTATTGCCATGGAAATGCAACAATGCATCGTGCGGAATGTTGAGCTACATATCACCATACACAACATTACATTCAAAATGTGCTGCCATGGAAATGCAACAATGGGTTCCCTTTGCATTGTCAAGCTCCAAAATATATTGTACTGCTGTCAAAACTACATACATACATAGCTCTTCACATCAAGTGTCTGGTATTTTTTGTCCAATTGTAACCAATTTTTGTATTTCCTCAGCAGATTTTAAATAAAAGCCTCCAATGTCAAATGTCACAAAAATCCATCCAGTGGGAGTGTAGCTTATACATGTGGATAGACAGACACAATTAAGCTAACAAGTGCTTTCTGCAACTATGTGATCGCACCTAAAAATTACCCACCACAATGAGGAAGGAACCAAAAAGACCTTTGGATGAACTAGGCCATAAGTCAGAAAGTAGCCCAAATCTGTCACTGCTAGATAATTACGACATGTTTCTCAAAGTACTAAGCAAAACCATGTACCTCAACACCGTGACTTAGCAGTCACAAGAAAAAGCATACATTCCAAGAGCAAAGCTTGAATGACAATTAGTAGTTTAGCCCAACCCACATGACAATTGATACTATGGTGCAACTATCACCCAGTAACTTGTCCAACCTTCATTGTCATACACAAAGGCATTACACATATCAACTACTGTAGAGGCTGCCAAAAATCAGAAGACAAAATAATTTATTTTAAATAGCCAAAAATTTAATTGGTGCAGTTATGAAGCCAAAATGTATGAATGTGTTGAATACCAATGTACGAAGAGACAACAGACTCAACACACCCTGACTTCATGCATATTGTCTGTAGATTTCATACCAAGCCCGTGTCAACATGTACATTTAAATGATATTACAAAAGTCTTATCTTTATCACTACCTGTTTGATTCAAAAAGGGGAGAATTAATTGTCCGTTCATTACTAATATTGCATATCAAATGCTGCGTAACAGAGTCCACATTTTCATCTGCTGGCCCAGTTCTGTCACTATTTGCTTTGTTATTCTGATTTGGTATTATTCTTGTATTAAAATCTGGTAAGAGTGTCTCAAGACAGAGCTGTGTAACGGGTTCCTCTATACTACTTCCGTTCAGATGCTTCTGGTCATGGGGACTACTTTGCCACCTCTGATTCTGCTCCACCTCACTTGTCACCACCACAAACAGCTCCTTCTCCTTGCATTCAAGTTGCCCAAGTAGGTATGCAGTGACATCCTCTCCCTGCAGCAAAAATTTCAAGATCTTCTCATTTTGTTGTTCAAACATACAAGCAAAGTGTAACTTTGCCAGGAGGTGTGCTTGATGGCAGTGGTTAACACTACTCAGTTGGGCAACATACTTTCACATGCTCTTTACTAGAATTAACCATAATAGTTCTAATATACAGGAGTCCTGAAACTTGATGAGCCTCAGATGAATCAGGAACCATGAGGGGCATTCAGAAGGGATTTGAACTCAACACATGTGCAGCAATTTCAATTATTTTTAGGCCTAATACTAAACACCTGCTAGCTCAACATACACCCCTACTAGGTTATACATTGCTGACATATAGAAGAAGCAATGGAATACAAAGAGGTTACACTTGGGGCCTTTTTGGATATTGAGGGAGTTTACGACACCACCTCACACATCATCATAATAGAAGCTGCCAAAGGGCTTGGGCTTTAAGACACAATCTGTCGGTGGATCAGCTCCATACTTGGCAATAGGCAAATAATAGTCACACTTCCAGAGGAAATTCTGGATGGGTCTGCTGTCTGCATGAAGGTGTTTTATTGTCCCTACTGCATAGCCTGCTTGTGGATGAACTCAGAGAGGGGATCAATGAATGGCTGCTGTACACTGGGGTATGCAGTTGATACTGCTATCTTAACCAGCAGAAAATTTCTGAACACTGTCTCACAGCTTCTTCCGGAGTATAGTACAACAGTGGTGTGATAGAACTCAGCTATTAATCAATCCACAAAAAAAAGGTGATAGTTCCATTCACAAGGAATAGAGATTTAAGGGGCCCAAAGGAACCAACCCCTCCAGACATGAACTGCAGCTGATTTCTTTAGTCAAATGCCTTGGACACTCACTTTGGAAAAGGGACTGACATGGAAGGCACAACTGGAAAACGTGACAGACAAGGCTTACAGGACCCATAAGGGCACGTTTGGTAAAACCTGGGCCCTGAAACCTAGAGTGTTATATTGGATCTACACCATGGTAATCAGACTCATTCTTACCTACGGCTCCATGGTATGGTGGCCAAGGGTCTGATTCAATGTCAACAGCATGGAGCTTAATAAACTAGAGACTAGCCTGCCTGGCTATAACTGGGGCAACGAGGATGATCTCAACAGCACCAGTGGTGATTCTCCTGCAATTTCTGCCTCTGCATGTGGTACCTAAGGTGAAGGCCCAGACAGGGATCTACAGACCTACAAGTAACCATCAGTGGAAGCTCAAATCCACTAGTCACACTAAAAAGTCTCACGACATGGAGTATGAACCCATCTTACTTAGTTGGACACATAAAATGATACCAATATATGTGTATCATAAGCCATTCAAGGTTCAGCTTCCTAACAATCATGAACAGCAGAATGGGTTTAACCCAGGTAACATGGAAGACTGGTCTGGTATACAGAATGGTCCAGAACTAATGAAGGCACTGGTGCTGCAGTGTACAAATGGGTTTCAAAAAGGGGCATAGCTTCAGTCTTGGGCTCCACAGCATGGTATTCCAGACAGAAACATACACCATCAGGGTATGCATAACGGGGAATAAAGAAAACGGGTAGAGAGGCAGGAACATTTATATTCTCTCTGATAGCAGAGTGGCCATTAAGGTAATTAATAATTTCCCGATAAACTATAAAATAATCTGGGACTGTCATCAGTATCTGGTGAAACTGGCAGAACATACCAGGGATCAAATGATATGAATTCCAGATCACATGGGAATTGATGGAAAGGAAATAGCTGATCAGTTAGCCAGAGAAGGCTCCTTACGTCAAATCACAGGACCTCAGCCTGCACACAGTACATATGCGAAGGTTGCCAGGGGAGTGATCACAGACTGGACACACAGGAAACACAAGGAGCACTGACAGTCCATATTTGGACAAAGGCAGGGTACGGGCTTTTTTAAAAAACCCTCTGTGAAAAAAGCTGGGGAACTGCTCAGTCTGAGCAAAAACAAGCTAAGAATAATGACAGGGTTGCTAACAGGACACTATCATTTAAAAGGTTATTTACTTAAAACTGGGCTGGTATACAGTCCTGAGTGTGACAGATGTAAGCAGGCATCCAAAATGGCCTCACATGTTCTTTGTGACTGTGTGGAATTGGCCACATTAAGATTCAGGCATGTGGGTCATCATTTTACAAAACCAGATGACTTTGAAGACATCTCCATCAGCAGGATACTGCAGTGTGTTCAAGGTGCATGGCTGCTAGATGCATGAATATAAGGGCTGCACAAAATATAAAATGTGGTCAAAGTGTGTGGGTCACTTATATGTCTGCCCTTTTGCATTCTCTTCCCTTACACATTGCTGCCATCTACCTGGGAACTTCCAGATGGCTTAGCAAAATCATTCTTGACGGATGTCATGATACCTCTTGTGGACAGCTGCCTGTATGCAATCTTAGCTTGTTACCTGCAGAACAGAAGCCCCCATCCAAATCATTTCTGAATGCCCTCTGTATGAATGTAAAATGTCCTTGCACAATGCCAAGATGTAACCAAAAAAAGCAAAGAAACAAAACATGTAATACAACAGGGACATCAAGCCTGTATTTTTATAACAATGTTCATTTTACAATACATAAATGAGTCCATGTACTGATTACAATGCTATGAACCAAATGACAACCTTCTGGGTTCTTACATGTATAGGACAAATTTGGTCTGACATTTCAGAGAAACTTCAGAGAAACGGTTTGGTTCAGGTGGATGTTGAAGCAAATGAGAGGAAAAACTCTTGATAACATAGGAAGGATAAAAGGATTTTGGTCAATTAGAGCCACAGAAAGTGGGAGACAGAATAGATCTTGTACAAGGCAAGTGGAAATTGAGAGTCTTGACTGAGATAAATGGCCCTTCTTACAGCCGCAAGTTCTGAGAAATTACATTACATTCAACACGTTCATCTCTGGGAGGTGGAGTAGTAAGCCTTATTCACTTGGGCATCAGTTATTAAAACAAGGTAGGAGTGTCTCAGAAGGGTGAGACTGTTCCACTCTTGGAGAGTGCTTTTTGCTTCCTTTGTTGCAGGGAGCAAATGACAAACTTCTCAACCTGCTTAGGGAGAGACTCTCCTCCATATTCACACTTCCGAGGTGCAGGACGATATCTGTTGCTTCCCTTATGAGCTGATCCATGCGCCTGGACTTTCAGGCAACAATCCTGATGCTGTTGAGCAGGATATGATGGTCTCCTGAGACAGCACTACCTTATTTTAATACCACTGACCACATGAATAAAGCTTATCAACCTCCACCTTCCACCTCTCAGACAGAAACCTTGTACACTTAATGTCACACTTCTTCCACAATTCTCAAGATTTATGGACCCTGAAAGGGTTATCTGTTACTGCTAACTCTCAATACAAGAAGAAACTAATTACACTAGATGATCTAAGAATTGGGAAGACCACCATTCGAGCAATACATACCATGAAAAACTGAAAATTTATATAACAGTTTCTGTTCATTAGATGTAATATTATAATTAAGCTTCACAATATATTCATAGAACCATTTTCCTGTAAATCTTCTTTTAGCGCAATAAAGTACAAGGTAGGACATTCTGATGCTTGGAGATATGTATTACCTGGAAATTTATTTCAACTTAAATAAATGTTCAAAACAGAGTAACTGCAATCAGTAAACTGAGCCAGCTGCCAAAAGTCACTTACCCTGCCAATAAGTTGAGGAAATTCAAGTTTCGAGTCCAGATTGTAGTATGTTCCGTGGACCTGGCGGATTGTCACCCAGTGTCGTCTTCGTAGTGGCAGAAGCACAAAACCCAATTTATAGTCACTCGGTACATTTAGTATGAATCCCAGAATGTTATCTAGGTTGAGACATTTTGGGTCTCTACAAAAGCAAAGGAACAACATTACATGGTTTGAAAGAACTATAACATCAAAGTGATACAAAACATAATAATAAATCAGATTTTAGTTTACATATGGTGTATGTAACAATGCTGTCAGTAGCTCATCCTATATAGCACAGAAGGTTAGAATGACTAGTGAATAATAAATTGAACATGATATTGTAGTAAGCAGCAGTGACCTAAAATGACGTACTGACCCTGGCAAAAGCCTGGAGGAACCCATGGAGACCATAAAAATAGTCAGTTTTATCACATATTCAAAACAGCCACCTCATGAATATCAGTCAGCAAAATTACTACTTGAACTTAACTATTCAATGAGAAATTACAGCACTGATATGTTTCTATTCAATTATGAAAGATTTAATACACTCTGAGACAAAAGGCAAACAGAACAGCCATGTACATTCACACAAAACTGTGGTATGGTACCTAAAAGTTACTGCATCAAAATTATCACAGTTATGCAACTAGCATGACTGAAAGTTGTGTGCCTACTAATAAGATCAGCCAAACATAAGTAAAACAGTTTTCAGCAGAAAAATTACTAAACTGATGAGTGACAGATTCAAAATGAACTCACTTCCTTTTATCAAACCAAATGGCTTCATATCCTTTTCGCTGAAGTGCAGCCATGATGACATTGATGTCATAATTTCCAAGCCCCAACAATGATTTATGTGGATTAATCCACACATTTGGTGATAATGAATAGCATATGGCATCTAATTCTGTTTTGTTGAATGCATCACGTTCTTGAAACAGGTTATTAAGTGCATGCAATGCACATAATTCCTTCACCTGTATGGAATAATCACACAATCCAGCAGATAAGACCTGACTTCCTCATAGAAGTGAAGATTCATATTGTGACCTCTGGACAAACACTAAATACACAACAAAAAGTGAGCACATTCTTGTTAAGGTAAAATAAAGAATGTAATGTGTGACCTATTTCAAAATGACACTAACCTGCCTCTCATGATATATGGCCCCATTCATAGCCACATCTATTCTGTTGTCATGACCCCAACAGTTTTCCAAACAATAAGTTTTCTTCCAACATAGCGGAGTCTGCATCTGTGAAAAACTTTAAAGTCATTTCATAGCAAAAGTAAAAACCTATATACACTGCAGATGATATAAATATTATTTCACAGCCAGAATCTTACCACTTTTAAATTTGCACTTATTTAAATAAATGATATGATGCAAATGACAGTAAATTTTGATCAAAAAATTTCACATAACTTTGTGCTAAGAACAGAATTGGTGTTGATCTAAACATCACATTTGACAGTAAAACAACCGAAGTCATAAGAATAACAAAGTGTTTTGTCCTAAAAATTGAGATTAATTTACACTGGAAAACACATACTGAATATATTCCTCAATAAGGACTGCATGCTCTCCTATGCGGACAGTTACATCACGCACGAAAACAGAAACCCTAAAATTGTGCTTATTCCTATTCCATCATGTCACAGGTAATTTTCAGGGAAAATTCAAGACACCAAAGAAGTATTATACATCTAAAAGAAAAATCATTAGGATTATGGTCGACACTAAAATGAGTGTCCCTTGCAGGTAAATATATAGAAGTTTACTCTCAGTATTAACATGCAATGTGGACAACATAACATTTCCAACAAACATACACAATATATGCACTACCAGACGCACCATGTTAATGTCCCAAATATTAACGGAATGAATGAATTCAACAATATTCCACCTGACATCCAAAGTTTAAATCATGTTATGTGTAAAAACACACCAGTATCAAAGGAAAATCTATTACCTCACTACTCCTTTATACAGAATTTCCTTCCATAATAAATTCTCAACTACTATTAAAAAACATGTATAAATCATGATGGTTCAAGGATGTTCTTCTGCTGTCATACTGTAAACGATATCTACCGTGTATTTATACTTGTCTATTAAAGAAGCGCGTGACCATCACATACACGTTATATAAACGAGTGGTAAATTACATAATCCTCTTATATTCTAGGTATTCCAGGTAACATCCTTACCAGCCCTATTTATTGCATTTCCTATTAACAGTCACTTATGTAGTGCAATGTACAAGCATTCATTAATGGTACTGACATCGTACCATAACTTTCTAAAGAAACAACTTATCTTGAAGCACGTACAATTACATTATTGGTGTGGAGTCAATACTATTCATGTGATGTCAAGGCTAAACATTGTATGTGCAACCTTCTATTCCAATTTAAAAATTAATGTAACGAACAATTTTTAAACTCAAAACTTGAAATGAAAAACACGCAATACATGCCCCCAACACAAGCCACCATAACACAATCGTTTCGTCACGTTCTGTAAACACATCAAATTACAAGCTATAAAAATATAAATACACTCTAAAGTACATGGCTAACGCAAATCAAACATAGCAACACTCACAGGCAGTATACATGGCTGCTTTTAGCATAATGCCAGTAAGCAATAACACACGTAGGTGATTTTTGGGGTAGTCAACTGATTGGTGTAGTCATATTGGCAGCATAACCAACAGTACACCTACGTACGCCGCTCATTCAGCACCACCACTAGGTCGCCTTGTTTAGGGAATATTGAGATGTGAATGTTGGTTTTTCGTACTATTGACCGGATGAAGACGTATGATGGTGGAGCAGTGGAAATAGCAACGAATTCGGTAAATATTTGTTGACAGCATTACATTGTATTTGAAATGGACGTAAAATAACGTATTTCGTTAATCTAAGGTGTTTGTTATGGGCTAAGGGTGCTTACGATCTGAAACATACGATGTTTACTAATTCAAGCAGACGATGTTGACATCCCATCTGTTTACTGAACGCTAAAGCGTACTTCTTCAAGTGTTTAACACAAATTACCCGTTGTTATTGTAGAAGTGAATACTGTATTATGCAGTACCCTGGAATCCTGACGCAGGTGCCACAATTTTTCATTGTTATCCACGTCTGTAGCGAACCTACGTTTTTGGCACTTTAAAATGTCAATGTCACTTTGAATGGTACAAGGTAAAGCAAATGCGAAACGGTGCATTTTACACTTCCTTGGGCAGACCAATAGTTTTACTTTCACAAACCCCAAATTTACTGTTTGAATATTTTGGTGGTATATGACATTGATTTTCTTGCACATCAGTTTATTTATTTATTTATTATTTAACGTTCCATAGATCCACAAACAATTTCAAAGTTTAGGATATAGAACATGTCAATAAGAGTATAAAAATATATAAGTATATAAGTATAATTATAAATACATTGGTCTTAGGAATCTAACTGTTTCCAAGTCAATACATGCAGTCTGGGAAACAATGTTTGTATATAAGATACATAGGACAGTCATAGCTACAAGCAGACATTTTTATACATAGTCATAAACAGAGAAGCGTATCAGATATGTAAGTCAACATTTGTAGGTAATAAAGCACAGAACGTAGATTACACTTATTAATAAACTAGTACAACAAATCGCTGAAGAAACATTCTCAGTTTGTAAATAAATTGTATTGAAAGTATTCTTCTAGGCAATAAAAAGAATGTATATGTAGGAATCACTGTAAACAATTTTCAAATTTCTTAATATTAATAGATATCTCTTTAATGTGGGGGGGGGGGGGGTTTTGTTAAAAAATGTTAAACCCGATGAGGTTGCCCCCTTTTGGTTTAATGTTAATTTTGTAATTGGTTGGTAAGGGTTGTTAATTTTGCTTGTACCTTTATTTA
>Ga0123354_10002275_pt1 | contig 25114 bp, 10 predicted proteins | sample TergutLab28metaG_2_FD_97872 | JGI IMG/M metagenome (GOLD analysis project Ga0123354, IMG submission 97872) | Labiotermes labralis P4 segment gut microbial communities from Petit-Saut dam, French Guiana - Lab288 P4 | ecosystem: Host-associated > Arthropoda: Insects > Digestive system > Gut ...
GATAAGTATAGGAGCGAGCTGGAACAGGATAGGTGGGGGGGGGGGGGGGGTGACCGCGGTAGCACAGTGGTTAAGGTGCTGTGCTACAAATCGGAAGGTCGCTGGTTCGATCCCAGCTGGTGTCAGTGTGGATTTCTCATTGATATAAAATCCTTCCGATCGCACTATGGCCCCGGGGTCGACTCAGTCTCTAACAGAAATAAGTACCAGGAGTATTTCCTGGGGGTAAAGGCGGCCGGTGCGTAAGGCTGACAACCTACCACCATCCTATGCCATTGTCACGAAATCTGGGAACTTTAACCTCCTGGAACCCTCTGGGCCCCTCCGGACCTGTAACGGGACTGCTTCTGAAAATCTGACAAGAATAACGTGTGTCTTACGTGAAGACCAATGTATATTTGTGACAGTATCTCGCTGAAGTCGCCTGAGAATGAGCAGTGATTGAGAAAAATGTTGCAGATAAAATCAACGCACATTTTATGTTCAATAACATTTTCCGAAAATCATGCCGTTCATGAGATAATGTGGAAAAACACGGTAGAGCCAGACAGGCCACATATGACAATGTAATACGGCGCATGTGCGTTGCTTGCTGGATAACTAAAACTACAGACACACACTCGGAATATGTAATACTTATTGCTTTTCTGCGGCAACAAATGTTACGCTAATGCACCTCAATGTTAGGTTTATAGGTACATTGCCTGTCTTGTTATGTTGGGAGTAACGGGTCCCTGTTTTCTGACTTCTAATATTCCCAGATATGTTCCTGTGAATATGGCAGTCAGTTTGATCTATATTCAGTAGGGATATGGATGGATTCCTCTCATTTCCTTTTAACAACACCACGGGGTGAATTCCATGCAAGTAATAAACGCTAGTTTAGCACGTTGCCTGTTTACACATTGAAATATCAAGAGGAAAATTAAAAATGTAGCGCTAGCATTTATTTTGATAAACAACGTTCAGAAAGGAACTGAACCCGTAAGTGTATAAAGGTTTAAGTCCCAAACACTTCAGCAGCCTTTTGTACCTTCAAAAAAAATCCCTTTATCATTTCCAACACAATGGGGTTTTTTCCATGAAAGTTACATAAATACCTACTTCGTGGTTGTTTTACGGCTGTGTCGGTTTCTGAAAATATGTGCTGTCGGCGGTAGTATGATTTAGTTAGTGGTAGGTTGCTATGGGTTTGGAAAGAATCGGTCGTGTTATGTTCTGACTTGCCCAGAGGGACTGTGGATGCTGTCGGAAACCAGGTTAAGGTCGATATTTGCACTGGTCGTCAGTCGAAGACAGGTATGGGCGGTCATTGCAACGCTAACCAGCTCTGTAGTTTGTTGTCTCTTCCTCACGTTCCTTGTTTTCATGTCAAGAACGCAACAGCCAGGCACCAGTAAAAGGATGGAGCTGTGTTGTTGCGTCCGCACATTCACGTTCTTCTTCCCATGCCTAGCTTGGGCAAGGTTTCAGGTCACTGTCGTTAAGCAGCTTGTTATCACCCTGCGATAGCTGTGGATGAAAGCGGACTAAAGTTATTAGTTGCTGCTGTCGTACTGAAAAGAAGTGTTATGAAGTGACGGGTACTGAAAAGTAAATGAACAAAAGATTGGTTCTTAAAGAGGCCATCTTTATAACCCAGTATTAATTTAGTGTGTGTTGCAGTGGATTGAGATTTCAGGCTTCCACCGCAGTGTAAATGAGATTTTCGCTCTTCTGGGATTTTTTATTCTCTCTCCTGTGGCGCTGCGACCCAACGCGGGCCATGGCCTCCTCATTCTTGAGGTTTCTAGATCACACACGACGACGCATCACATTCGGTAGAACCCCTCTGGACGCGTGATCAGTGCATTGCAGAGACCTCTACATGACAACACACAACACTAACAACAGACAGACGTCCATGCCCCAGTGGGATTCAAACCCACTATCTCAGCAGGCGAGCGGCCGAAGACCTACGCTTTAGACCGCGCGGCCACTGGGACCGGCTCGTCTGGGATATTACCCAACGTAAATTGGTAGTTAGTTATTGACGTTTCGGGACAACGTATCGGTCCCATCTTCAAGGCTCAAGAAGATGAGATCAATGTGTTGTCCCGAAGCGTCGGTAACTAACTACCAATATACGCTGCGTTACATCGCAGAAGAGCGATAATCTCAATTGAGATTGCACAGTTTATACAATGTTGACAGAACCAGTTTGAGTCGCTGGTTGCTACCACAGTACACCAATAAATAACAAGATAGGCAATTTACATATAACAAAACATTGAGGTGCGTTCGTGCAACAATTGTTGCCGTGGAGAAGCGATAAGGATCACATATTTTGAGTGTTTATCTGTAGCCTTAGTTATCCAGCACGCAAAGTCCACACACCGTATTATATTGTCATCTGTGGTCTCTCCGGCTGTACCATACTTTTCCACAGTGTCTAACTGCACGACTTTCGGAAACAACTTACTGAGCATAAAATGCGTTTTGATTTTCTCTACAGCGTTTGTCTGAAACGTATTACATTCTAAGTAGAATTCAGCGAGGTGTTGCAAATGTTCATTGATCTTCGTATAACGTACCCGGTATTCGTGACAGATTTTACTGAAATTTGAGTTTTCTCGACAGATTTTCGAAAAATATTCAGATATAAAATTTTATGAAAATCTGTCGAGCGGGAGCTGAGTTATTCTATGCGGAGGACAGACAGACATGACGACGGTAAGAGTGGCTTTTCGAAATATCGCTTTTCTGACTATCCAATAAGGTGAGCGATTGTACATACTGTTTAACCCTGAGCGAAAGGAATTTCAGAACACTCCCGTTCTTGCAAGTGTTGCAGTGGACACTTACTACCAATAGGAAACGCATTTTATTCGCCAGTTGCGAGTGCTGTGCGACCCACAAAAGCTCTTGCAATGTGTTTCCAAACAGTGTGTCACACCATGTCCACCCGCTGACAGCTGCGATAAGGCGTGTTGCATCCACGTATCCTGCGACACACTTCCCAGAGGCTGGAGCCGTAGAGTCCCCAACTGTGCAACGATAAACTACCGAAGAAAGAGATAAGGAAACAAAGCCATTCACGGTTCACATCGCCGAGGAATTGATGTGGTAGCCACGTCACGTTTTTCTTTCGAGTTAGATGGTTTAAAAATTCCAGGTGATTTTAAAATCGTGAGCAACTTGTATAATAGTGTGGTAGTTTATATGTCGCGCTATACCTGTGTAGTGCGCAGAGGACTTGTCTAAACGGGGCTTATTGATTTACATTACGAGGTTGGAGGAATGTGAAGGAGAGCAAGTCGTGTGGACTAATTGTGTCTACTGAACTGGTTTCATCCAGTCTGTAGTACCGGGCTTATTTTTTTTATTTTGTCACATGCATTTATTCCCTTTTAAGAGCTTTCACGTCGCGCACTGTGGGAAATTGCATTCACTCGTACGTGCTTTTATTCTTAAATTTCGTCATTGATTCATTACTGCCATGTACCAGGGGTAGCCAACACATTTTCGTGTTCCGTTAGAAAATATTTCTTGCAGAAAGGGAGAATGAGGGATTATTGTGCCTGGTCACATTTGTCTCAGACGTTGACCCGATTAATGAATTCTTCCATGGGTCTGAATCGTGTGCAATGGTATTTTGCATTTAATTGTGCATATTGAGTTGGTGTAAATGTTCATTTAATGACTTGGGTGGTCGCTGCGTACGAAAATCGAGACTGTGCGTGATATCAGACTTCGGCCGCGACGCGGATGAGGACTGCGCACTTCTGAGTTATTACGCAGCGAATAGTGGTAATTGCCTGACGTTTCGGGACAGCTTATCGTTCCCATCTTCAAGGGTAAAGGATCTCAAAAAGGCTCCTAAAATATTCTTGATCCTCGAAGAAAGGACCGATAGGTTGTCGTGAAACGTGTGTAAGAAATTACCACTACTCGCTGCGTAATAACCCACAAGAGCGCATTTCTCAAAATTAAGACTAATTAGGTGAAAATATATGCGTTTTATAAAACTGCCGAAGACACCCGTTCTGAGAGATGTTTAAAATAAACTACGCCGAACAATGCAATTATTATTATTATTATTATTATTTCAGTCTTAGGAATGTACAGTGCGGTGTTAGAGTAAATACAGTGGTCTTGAAATAACAGCGTATAGGCTTTATAATGGCACAGGAATCATACCAGTATAGCATTCCACTTAAGGAATACAGCCATTTAGCATTATGTCATTACAGTCACGAATGATTACTATTTTCCTGGTCGGTGATTGGACGTCGAAGACCAACCGAGTGGCCTCCCTCCAAGTCCCGATCTTCCTCAGCGTGAGTTATTTTTGTGGAGTTGGGGCAAAGAGGAAATGTACCATTCAAAACCAAGAACATGTTGAACTTGAACAACAGATACTGGGTGCTGTGCATCGTTTCCCCTCGACGTCTTAAGAAACAATGTTGCGTTGTGTTTTCCGGGTTGCAGAAATGCATGCAAAGTGCTGGGGCCTGTATTGAAATGTAATAAATGTTAATCTGTGGGCTTTAAAATAATGCAGGAAATGTGGCAATATAGGATCCTCTTTCAAAAATAGAATCATTTAACTTATGTAGTTGACATTCATTCACACCGTATAATACCACTGACAAAACAAACGAGAAGGGTATGCAGCCATCTGTAACACGTAATTGTATTTAACCTCATAAATGGCACATGACGTTTGGTGCACTGCAAGAAACAAACCGGAATTGTTCGTATTTATTATTAAATTCGTATTCTAATTCTCAATGGCACGGCGTCACACATTTCTGTGTTATTTACATGGAATTATTTCGTACGTAATACTGATTTCATGGTATAAAATATGAAGGTGGAATGCGGTTCGGTATGTTCGTTTGTGTATTTTGCGATTAGTTATTTGAATTATAGTCTGTGTAGTTTTTTTTGGGAAAGAATTATAAATTAGCAACCAGTAGCGGAAAAGAAGCTAGTAGCAGACGCCAGTCGTCTATGTGTTGTTTACCGTCGTTACGCCTCGTGGTGATAACTACGAATTTTTAGCGCTTGCCTGGCAACAGAACGAAGACAGAACGCATTACGCTTCCAACCCTATTAGCGTTTCTAGCGACTGGACATAGATCGCTTTATGCACCCGAAAGGCTACCTATGGTATCTTAGCATTCGCATGAAAACAAGAAAACTGGTGACCGAGACGTAGGCTTATTTATGTAATATAAGATTGCGTGAGCCATAATATTGCTACTAAATTACTGAGCGATTGAGGTTCGATTCAGAACGTGGGCATTGTGATTGTTTTCTTCTCTAGGCTACCAGGAGAGGGACGGCTTTGTGCCCATTCTATCTTCTGACTAATGGTACCAAGGTAGAGTTCTCCCAGGAGAAGACGGCTAAGCGTAAATCTAAACAGGAAACTTTATTTGCTGAGGTTAATAATAATAGTGCTTATTCATGGTAATAATCTTGCCGTTACAATTTGTTAGAAATACGGGTACGGGGGGTGGGGGTGCAAAAGTGATGCCTTGTGGGTTCTCAAGAACGTTATCTAACTGCCGTATATAACGTTGGTAGGAAATGTTGAATCGGCTTCCGGGATTGGGACCTGCAGAGAAAAGATTTCCCCGCGCTTCGTCGAACAGTAAATTTGCCGTCTTGAATGTAAATTAAGCTGGGGCTTCCGGGTGCCCTTATATGGTGCCGGAACGTTGGGAAATTTGCATTGCTGTAAGAGTTGTAATCCCTAATCCGATTCACTGTGTGGACTGTCACCTGTGAAAGCCAAATGAATAGAATTTATTGGAGTTGCACATGAACTCTTTAGGTTTTGTGTAACCGAGGCAGAGTGTGTCTATTTTCAAACATGCACCACGTTTCGGCCTGCAAGTACTATTAATCGGGTAACAATAATTTACATATTCGGAAAATATTGTATATAAACATGAAACCTGTATTAAGAACGGGATCTCATTCCCTTACGTATAAACATTGGGTAATTATTGGTGCATTGATGTGTTCTAAATCATCTCAACTAATCAAAATACCTGATTAGTGTCATTTGAGGGAAAGAATAGTTACATCAGCATCCCTCCTGAAGAATTAATTAGAATAGTAGACAGCTAATTCGCGGGCTGAGATAGTGTAGTCAATATAGCGACTCGCTACGAGCTGGACGGTCTGGGGATCGAATTCCGGTAGGGGCGAGATATTCCGCACCCGTCCTGAACGGTCCTGGGTCCCACCCAGCCTCCTGTACAATAGGTACCGGCTCTCTTTCCAGGGGGAAAAGCGGTCGGGGTATGGCGTTTACCACCCACCCCCTTTACCACCGAGGTTAAAGATTAGAGGTATGCCTTTACTACCCCTCTGAACCTTCATGGCTTTATTTTACCTTTACCTTTACGTGACTACGAATTCAAGAGTTATTGCAATGAACTGTAAAATGAATAATAATGGATTTGTGTGAAATTCTTATTAACCTTTTGGCGCCGGAATTATTTTTTTAATTTTAGTACACCCTGTATATAAAATGTGAATAATACAGGAACCAAATACGTTAGAATTACGAAACAAACTGCATTATGAAGAGAAAAAAAACGGAGAATATATACCGTGTTTAAAATATTCGGTACCTATATTTGTTGAATAAATATATAAAATGCAACTTTGGAGGTTAGCGGTGCGGTACTTCAACTATAGTTGACGTTAGGCGTCTAAAGGTTAACCAAAATTACTTTATTTACAGTGATAGTTTGTACCTCCAGAAACAATGTCTTATCAGTGGGATCCCCCTCATCTGCATTCTTTTCCGAAGTTTATCCAGACTGTCAAGGCATTAACGATTTCCTAGAAATTTTAACAATATACCAAATTTTTGTCTACCTAAAATACGAAGATGTTATTCTTGCTGTCTGTGATAACGTGCGTGTATCTAGCACTGATAGTATTTTTAAAGTCTGTGGCAACACTGACATGTTACACGTAAGTTAGTACGTTTAAATATGTTGGATAAAAGGTAAGAAGCTAAAGTGTTCCCGTTACAGGCCCGGTGTGGCCCAGAGGGTGGGTAGAGGTATAGCTCTACTCTTCCATGACCGCGGCACTAGAAGGGGGTCAGCAGCACGCCCCGGCCGCACTTTACCCCCGGGAAAGACCCGGTACCCATTGTACAGGAGACTGGGTGGGCCCCAGGGCCGGTCTGGACGGGCGGAAAATCTCGTCCCAACCGGGATTCGATCCCGGACCGTCCAGCCCGTAGTCAGTCGCTATACCGACTGAGCTACCCGGTCCACTAAATATGTTGGTAATAACAACATTAATCCAGACATTTACTTTGAAACAAAAAGTTGATAAAAGAATCAGCCTTTTTAGGTGTCTGTATAATTTGAAATACAAATTCATTGCAATTCGTATATATAGAAAACCTGCGATCCTACCAGCAAATTCTTGTTGCCCATCAGTACATAAGCGCGCTGCCGTAAGATACTTTGTCAGTAGACTACTACACTATCCATTAGGTAGAACAGAAGAAGAAACTCAAGATTTCCAGGACGTTTTGGTAAATAATTTGTGCAATCTTGATACCTGTAATGTGCTGTGTAAACGATTGTTCCCCAAACAGGGTGAAGAAGAAACTGAAAAGTATGTTCGAGTCACCTAGTTCGGAAAAGAAATCATATTTATCACTAAACTCTCTAAACATGCTAAAATATAAGAAGCTTTCAAAATGAATGTTTCCACAGGAAAATTATTAGTAAACAAAAACCTAGCTGAAGATTAATAAAAATGTGTATGAATGCAGGTATTTACCGCCTAATCTGCCACGAATTTAAAACACCTTATGTCGGACAAAGCCGGAGACCTTTTTTAAAAAGAAATTTAGCCAACACATACAGGCATTACTTCATAATAAGTGTAATTTATAATTCGCTGAACAATTATTAGAAAACAGGCACCCTGTAGGCATAATCAGCAGTCCTGTAGGGGTCCTACATACAGAAATAAAAGACACTTTGGTACTGTAGAAAAGTTTTTTGTCTGCAAATAAACTAATCACAACAATAAGCTTAATGACCAATGCACAATGCACCCGAATACTATATTTCAAACCATACCACAACTTGATCTATAAGACGACGCCCTACTCTCCCAATGCTTTTGTGCTCCTCTAGCTAGTACGCCCTGCAGACCTGTCTCTCCTATACAGATTGCCCTCCGTAAACACGCAAGTCGAGGTATTTTAGTATACTGTTCAACAGTAGAAGAAAATCTATAATTAAATATCCACCGTTTTTAATTTAGGTTATTCATTTTATTCGAGATCTTTCTATTCAAATACCTAAAAATATGCCCCGACTTTACAAGAGAATAAAAGAACGCTGTAATATACCTAAGACTTAAAAAATGCATGATTTCCTTATACTTCTAATCTATTTATGTATGCACATATACTCTGTACAGTATAATACGAGTTATTTTTTACAATCGAGCACTCTTAATTTTTTTAAGTTCCAGAACGCACAACAACAACAAACACAGATCCTACCTAACGTCACGCAAATAAAGACGAATAAGGTAGTGCTGTTGTAAACAAACGAAAAAAATAATTGTAAGTGTGTAAATGTGGCTTCCACTAGTATTAGCCTACTTTTTTTCTAGTTTTATTTCTCTATTTTTAGTTATACTTACTCCATGATGCAGAGTCCTTCTTGAGAAGCTAATTGGTGTTTTAAGTTTATGCATACATAATTTCCTCTGAATATTTTTATTACTGATACCTGATGATGGCCCAGCGGCCGAAACATGTCGTATATTTGAAAGTATGTAAACAGCTATAAAGTCAAGTGTTGTGATTGACAGTTCTTGTTAATACCTTCCATAGCACTGCATTATAAATCGGAATTGTAATTTGTGTTTAGTGTTTAGTGTAGCAATTTATTGTAAGTTGAAAATAGAAATATGACACACTCTTAGATGCTGAACCTAAGTAACACGACCAGCCTAGAAAAACACGATACTGAAAATAGATTTACACACACATATATATATATATATATATATGTGTGTGTGTGTGTGTGTGTGTGTGTGTGTGTATGTGGCGCGCGGCTGTACTGGTTTTTCGATATCGACATTAAATCTACGTAGATTGCCATCCCTCACACGAACTGAGATTAACACATCTAAGAGAAAATGCAGACCAGTCTAGTAGAGATGGAGGTGGCCTTATGATAATTATGTAGCGCTGTTTTAGATCACATCTTGCGTCGTTATTTTGCTATTAAGGTTGCAGTTCGACAGATACTGCCGCATCACAATATGTATTGTAATTCAATTATCTCAGTCATTTGTTTGTCGACTCCCATTGTTTAATGCTGCAGTGATGATGTGCGGTTTGTAGTCAAAACTGTCCTTTTTTTGTTACGTTATGTAGTTAGCAGAAAGAGACGTGTTTTGTTATCATAACCTTGATTATAATGTGAGCAAGGAAAGGAACTTTGACAGACCTCGTTTAAGATTTTCTCACTCAGACATATCCTAATCATTTTTTTTATGGCGGAACTGTCGGTTATTTCAACATCTGTTTTCTGTAGCCTTTCTTAAGATACGTTTACATGATTTTGATGTTTTGCTGACCGTGCATCTCAGTATAATCTTAGTAACTAACCAACTTAATGCACAAATTCTTGTTTTATAATAATTTTATTATATGCCTCCACATGTTTCGAGCACTATGTTCTCATCATCAGGTGGTCACAATTGTATAATACAGCATCTGGTATCATCACACCTGTAGGTGGACGTCCCGTGCACATTCCTCTCTCAACCTGTGCACGGGACGGCCACCTACAGGTGTGACGATACCAGATGCTTTATAACACAATTTTGACCTCCTGATGATGAGCACATAATGCTCGAAACATGTAGAGGCATACAATAAAATTATTATAAAACAATTTGTGCATTTAGTTGGTTAATTACTAAGACTACTTTTACATGAGTTATAGAGCAGCGGTGTTTAAACTGTAGAAGGTTTCTTCCTTGCATTGAACAAGATTCTGTGGTCATTTAATGTACGGTGAAATGCAGGTGAAGAGAAAGGTTGTGGCCTGTTTGGAGATTTTGTTTCCGGCATCAGGTTGGCGGGATTATGGAAAATGATTATAAGTCTCAGAATGAACCTGTAAGAATTAGGACTCTCCGAATGCTGATTACACAACTGTCTTGCCTGTGAAATCAGTGTAAAAGTTTGAACGTGTAAGCGTGATTCATTAGTCGCTGAGTTATCTTATTAAATGTGCCATCTGCTGAAGTTAAGTGGCGTCTAATGGGATGCGGCGATTCGGAAGGGATGTAGACGATAGTGACTCGTTTTAAGACATTGCTCGCGTACGCTCGGTGAAGGTCATTGGAAGCCTCCAAGAGAATGAATAATCGGGTTTCCGACCTGATGTTACCAAAAGCGTATATCTGGTGTTTGGTCTTAACATTGTAAGGGAAAGATGTAGATTACAATTGGCACCGTAACGACAGTTCGTTACGGTCGGTTAATGTAGGGGTAGTTTAGTACCACTGTCTGCAAATTGATTTGGAAGAACTTCTGCGTGCGTGGCGATGAGTGCAGCGTCGGCGAATGCTCCTGTGTCTTGACCCGTGGCACTAAATAAGGATCCACTGAACCCTGCCTGAGCTACTTGTTTTTGTGTTTGTCATAGCAACGCCTCATTCTCCACTTGCTGCATTATCGATCAACTGAATCAAGAATTCACGAATCCATGATTCATCGGTGTGCATGAGTCAGCTCGCAGGATGTAGTGGCCACACGTAACATCGGCATTCCTCATCATGCTCTCTGCCACCGTTCTCGCTCTGTTTATGTAGGAGGGTGGGTGTTCTTTCCAATTTGGGGTGAAAAAAACTGCCGTGTTGGACACCTAGTAGTCCAATTTTGTGAAATTCGGATTATAAGACATTTTCATTTTTACGTAAATAAAGCATTGGCTTGTCTAGGATTTGAACCCGATGATCGGCTGTGTAAGTATTAATTACATCGTTGCGCAATGTACGGTTTATTGTAAATGCCCCTAGACTTCCCATCTTTTATACATTCGTAGGAAATAATTGGATCTTACCTCTTGCGCCTGGCCGTAGGGATCTCTGTGATTGCATTTAGTCAACTTTGTACGATTTAATTGGTCACTCTTCTGGCACGGGTCATATTTCCAGAAGAACTTAGTAAAACAGAAGTGCTCGGTATTCATCGACAGAACTCGTTTCAATGCGAATCGTTTGCTGACCCATCGAGAGGACAGGAGGAATGGGAGCAGAGTGTTGTGTGGGTGGTACAAGGAATCCGAGAGTAGAATGGAAGATTTGGCCCAGTCGCTTTACCTCTTAAAACCAGCACTCTGTGAGGGGATGTGGAATTCAGCATTGGGTGCCATACAGCCTTGCCACCTTACCGTTCGACTGTTTTTGTTCGCTAATATTTTGAGATTTTATGTTTTGTTTAATTATGAACAGTTAAAATAACACCGTTTTAAGTGGAGGGTAAACTCTGTAGATTACATCGCTAAAACTCTATATAAGTTAGAGGGTAAACTTATAAACGTGATTCGTGTTCAGTTATTTCACCTGTTTTCAAAGGCTAGCAGAGTGTATAAAGTTATATTTTTAAAATACTTTTTCGTTTTCCTTGCCTAATAGATAAATTCCCACAACTGGACTGTTTAAACCTAATCTTAAAGACGGGCACCTTGCCATGTTTGCAATATTTTTAGATAAGCGTGCCGAAAAGGTACTGTAACTGTGCATGTTTGTATTCTTTCTGTGCAAAATATTGATTATTTAGCTTTAGTTATCGACATTACATTTAAAACTACATACAGAGTTTGCCTTGTCGCATTGTATCTGTTTCATAATCTTACGATAAATAGTAGACCTAGTTGTGTAATTCCCAACTCAGAAATTACATTGCCGCCATGTTTGCGTTTTTTGAGGGATAAAAGTATAAAATTTGAAAGTGGGTTCTTCACGCTAAGAGTCATTAAAATCCGCTCGCAGGCTCGGAAATTATTTAGGATGACAGACATAATTCTGTGTTTCCTTATTACAGTAAGTGTAGTAGGCTGAAAGTGTTGGTTTGTGGTTTGGAATATTAATCGGTTTAAATAAAGCCCTCATTAAAATTTGGTTCAGTTTAGGTTCCCAGAAACATTTCATTATCTTTATTTTCTTGTCGTTTGCGATTCTATACAGGCCGTCAGGGGTGTAGGCCTCCCTGTCGTCATTCCAGCCTGACAATCACAATGTGTCAGTTATGAAGCACGGACCGAAAGAAGACAGTCTGTTGCCTTCGTTGTTAAGATGAACCGTTGTTCCCACCACTGTGTTCCAAGTTGTTGGCTGCCTACCTTGTGACCAGTTCCATATCGTACATGGAGCCTAAGTGACCATGAAGAAGTTGCGTGATAAAATGAACATCCCGGTAAAATGAACATCCCGTATTCGGTAGAATTTTTACGTCAGGCTAAAAAATTCACTGTTCTGCGTGTTAACCTTGATCCGTAGCAGACCAAGCCAAAATAAAATTTTACCCTTCGAGTTATCCGTCCGTTGTCATTGATTGCGCGTTGTTGTTTAGTTCGTCCTCCCTTTCTGTGGCGATGACAGTGGAGGGTGGTGATGACATTGCCAACGGTGTGATGTGTAGGTGTCGGTAAACACGAAATGTGTAAAACTTGATATCGTACTGTGAGCAAATACCAGAGAACTTTGTGGTATCAGAGCAAAGGGTTGGGCTTGAGAGATAACATAACTAGAGAGTGGAGAAAATTTCATAATGAGGTGCTTCGTAATTTGTCCTTTACGCATAGAGTTATTGAGGTGATTTAATCAAGAAAGATATGTAGAAGATACTGGAGAAGTCAAAAATGAGGAAACGTTTCAAGTCTTAGAATTTCACGGGCCGAAACTACGTGGGAGACCCAGAGTGCACGTGGAAAGGCAGTGTTAAAATATGCGTACAGAACTGTGACGATCAGGTTGTGGTGATGCGATGTGGATAACTTAAAATGGGGTCTAGGGTTTGACTTTTGCTTCGACGCTGATAGACATTCGGGTTGCGTAACAGTGGGGAGTGATTAATCAGCCGAAGATGCAGCCCATCTGCTACTCAGGAGATGGTGTATCGTGTAGGTACCTGTGTCCGTCAGCACTCGGCCGCCTTTCTGCTGCTGATACTTCTGTTAGTCGTGTCCCGGCACTTCGTAGTTTAGAGCATAACACGCAATGTGACAGAGGTGTACTGCGGATGTATGTCATTGTACTAATATTTGTGTGTTATCAGTCGTTTATGCTTAATTAATGTTCTGGATGATTACTTCATATATTACCCCTCTAAAGCAACGTTTACCAACCAGGGTTCCGGGTTCCGCAGATCATCGCTAGGGTTTCCGCGAGAAGTCGTGGACTACGTAAATAACAGTTTGAAGGTACTTGAAAATCTATAAATATCCTGCGGAATATGGCGGGAATTTTTGTCCGGCAGTTGGCTGCACTGGATTAATCTCGATGTGCTGCGAACCGCGTCTTTGTTTATTGCTGGTCAATTTGTATATACGGCTAGTTGCATTGTGTCTATTCGTTTTGTTACAGAGCCGCATCACCGGTAGCTATCGGATTCTTTGGCTTGTAAAAGCTTCCCCATTTAGGGATAACTGCATGGAAAATGGCTGGGAAACACCGTGCGAAAGCCCAATCTTTGTACAGCATGCGCATCCTGAGGTTGAAAGCAAAGATTCTGCATTTTGCTCACACAGTGGACGTTCCTTGTGATTCTCACAATCAATAAATATAGTTTTCCTATACAGTGTTCACCGATTGGTATTTGTAATGAATGCGTACTGTTCTCTGCGAGATACCAACCTAATCTTTATGTATAATGTAGATTCATTTGCTTCGTCGTATCTGTCTTTCAACGCCCTTCAGTCTCGAGGTATTGACAGCATCGGAAAGAGAATTATGACAACAAGCACTGACTCTCGGGAAGTTGCGGCAACTTATCTTACAGGCACGTGTTGCGTGTGCTCGAAACGCCAGCCAGCAGGCGCTGTTGTTTACCGACATTCGATGCACTTAGGTTACATTAATTACAACTGCATCGTAATTTCTTTCCTTCGTTTTACACGGACATCGTTAGCTACTAATAGGTGTCTTGCAGTGTGTATAAAAAGTTCTGCAAGTGGTATTTGCTTTACGACGATATTTAGGAGGTGATCGTTTCTGGATGTCAATGTTGGTTGGAAATATCTTCCGCCCGCATTGTGGTTTGAACTTGACATCCATTCTATGGTGCTACAATTGACATGTTATCTCTTAAGCCTTTTCTTCTTTTGTTTTGTTTTCCTTCATTCCTTTTACGTCATCTATGCGTAAAACATTATGTTGACAAAGAAAAGTAATTTAAATCGAAAACACGATGTGTGTGTGTAGTGCCAGGCTTCCGCAGCGAAGTAGATGAGATATGCGCTCTACTGGATTTCTTGGCTCTTGAAAGTGGGACCGATAGGTTGTCCCGAAATGTAGGGAAGGAATTACCACTACAAGCTGCGTAATATCCCAGAAGAATGTAGGTCTCACAAGAAATACTTGGATCTTAATGATCGTAGGTATGGTGTGGCGGGTTGTTCTGCTAATGTCAATAAATTTTCGGGCTGCGTAAAAGATGGGGAATTTCTTGATTAGCCGAGGAACTAGCAGTACTTGAAAACGGACCCTCTTACATGGAGTTAGTTAAGTGTACTAAACGTAGGGGATAAGTGGGTGTCGCTCCTGCCGCGCGTTTGAGAGGCCCCGTTTTCAAATTTAGGCCCAGAGCCTGAATATACTGATCTACCTGATTTTCTTCAGGTCTTACCGGGAGATTTCAGTTTAGTACTTCAAATTAAGCCGCGGCGTCTCTTTCTGCATCGTGTCCAGTTCATTTTTTTTTTAGTAATCATCAGTTACGCTGTGTAGTATGATTTGGTGACGATGTCGTTAAGTACAACATACGAATACCTTTATTGCCAGTCCACTTTAACAGGATGACTCGCCAGAAGTTGTGCTGTGTTCTCGATAATGTGGGTTGCCTTCTCCGACAGAGGGATTTCGTGCCTTCAGTTTCGCGGAGTAAATTCTGGAACACACGTAAATGATCGTCGTGTTGTCTAGTGGGAGCGGCGTGTCATTTCAAAGGGATGCAGCCGCATGCTTTGGTGCGATTATGAAGCAGCTGACGCCTTTGTTAGTTGATAAATTATTTAGTATTTACTGGTTCTATTACGTCATTCCTTTAATTGCATTTCGTTGACTGACTGCGTGTTTCAGTTTCCGACTTTTGCACCGTGCACAATTTTTAATTTCACTCCTCTAGACACAAATTTCACATATCCCCACTTAACACTTTCTGCCACTGGGATGGCCATGAAGTTAATTAATTTTGGCATGCGCAATGAATGGAATGTCGAGGTGCACAGTTCAGATCAAATAATGGAGGCGCGGAATCCTTCGTCAGGGGCTTAAAAGTTTTGCGCTCCGGCAAAGCATTTAACAAGACAGTATGCGTGTAATGTAACAGTGAGGCGCGTTCGCATAACCATTGTTGCCTTGGAAAAGCAATAAGTATTACTTATTCTGAGTGTGTGTCCGTAGCCGTAGATATCCAGCATGCAAAGCGAGTGCCCCGCGTTATATTGTCATCTGTGGCCTCTCCGGCTGTACAGCATTTTAACACATTGTTTTAAAAAAACACGATTTTTGGATAAAAAGTTTATTGAACATAAAATGCGTGTTTTGATTTTCTTACAACGTTTGTATGAAATATTTCTCTTTGTAAGAAGAATTCAGCGAGATATTATAATTAGGGTACATAGGTCTTGACGTAAGGTGCCCGTTATCCTTGTCAGATTTTAATGAAACTTTAATTTTCTCGACAGATTTTCGAAAAGTCTTCATGCGTAAAATTTCATGAAACTCCTTCCAGTGGGAGCCGAGTTGTTCCGTGTGGACGGGCGGACATTACGAAGCTAATAGACGTTTTCCGCTATTTGCAAATGCGCCGAAAACGAGAGTTCTTAAACCCGTAAGAAATTATTAATGGAATTACTGAAGTCACTGAAAGCCACAGCCCGACACACAAACGGTGGTGGTCCTTTACGACATTGTTGAACGGATTGACATTCTCGTAGTACGCGGCTAGTCAATGAGTACATAGGTGTATGTATGTCTGCATTTTTCGGAGTTTGTGTCTGAGTGCCTGTTTTGTGTCAACCCTCCGTAGTGAACTAAAATGACTGCTCTCAGTATTAGTTGTTCAGCGACGGACTGCTAGCAGTTTCCGTGAACTTACAGTTTCACTCGTGTCAGTATTTTCCGTTCTAGACGGGACATTTCTGACAAATGTTTCTTTGACTTTTGTGATTGATCAGGCAAATAAAGAGGTCCTTCCGCCATTGGCTGTTCAGTCCGTCTTAGATGACATATGCATAAACTTCGGTTGGAAGTATCCATGGGAATAAAATGTCCTCAATTAGAGCCGCCGAGATAATCGTGTTCGGCTTAGAATAGAAAGGTTAGTAGTCCAAGCCACTCTGAATTTAGACCCGTTAAATTTGTCAGAAACGAATTTTGAGTCCTTCCAAGCGTAGCGTTCAATTGACTTCGTTTCGCCGAACGGATGACCTGCCACACCTACGCAGAAGCGAGGGAAGGCCGAATATTTACAAGGGCTGTTACAGTGTAAGGTGAAGATGTAAACACGTGCAGTGGTGAACAGCGGTGCCCTGAATTTTTTGAGACTCGCAACTGAGGACATGGACCAGGTTCCCATACACAAAGACGGTGGATTGCTCGGGATTCGAAACGGACGTTCGGCTATTGTTTCAGTACTTGGAAGAACATTCTACGTTGTGTACAATTGTCAACAATTATATATTTTTTCAAATGCCTTTCATGTCATTTGTTTTATAATTTTTGGTCTCGGTGTGGATTATTGCATGCAGTATCTAAATGCCAATTTCTGCACACACACACACACACACACACACACACACACACACACCCTCCCCCTCCCCCTCCCCCATGAATCAGTACTTAAGTGTAGGATGAGTTGTCCGTGGACATTTCCGCGTTGATGATGCCAATTTTTTTGGTTGACTTCCGCTTGTAATTCCAATTAGGCGGTCTGTTTTTTTTGCTCACATTTTGTCTATCTAAAAGCAAAATTCGTCTCCGTAACGAAGGGTTTAACGTTCATGTCAGGGATTCAGACTTACAGCCACTTTTAACGGTCCCATTCAGCCGGAAAGAGGCGAGACTGCTTAATTTGAAGCAACAGCAACTTTCTTATACTTTGCTGCAGAATAGCCTTACTACGCATTCTGATAGTAGGGTTTATTTACTAAGGGGAGATAAAAAAAAGTGGTTTTAACTAGTGTCCTTGTCGTTTTGTCACTTGGATCTCCAGAAAATCCAAGAAGAATGAATCGGTCACACTTCAGACTGTCGGTTTGGGTTCACCTGGTTCGAATCACTGCTGTTACACCGACTGTCGTCATTCATACTATAGTTATGCCTTACGACAGGTCCATAGCCTCTGCGACATCGAGTTCACATCGTGCGATCTAGTGCTTCCTCTTTGAATTTCCATTATCCTCTCGTTTCCTTAAGGTCATCCAATAGCCGCTTACGTCGTCCTCCTGTCACTTCTGTCCTTCCTTCTGTCTTTCCTTCTGTAACGTGTTTTTGAAGACAGTTCCTGCGCAAGATGTGACCGATCCAGTTAGCCTTCCTATTTTTTATTGTGTGTAGGATATGCTTGTCCTGTAAGGGAAAAATAACAGGCTATAAAATAAATAGATACAACATGTTCATAGATGGACAGATCAAGACTCCCGAACGCTATTATGAAATATCAACCAGCGGGAAAAAGGAAGGCAGGACGCCATGTAAAGGCGACTTCTGGATTGTTGTTGAGACCGAACGGGCAGCGAGGCGAGATTCGTAGAAGGCGATAATGATGCTGATGTTGATCCTGTAGGGGTTTCATATGACGTTAAATGTTGTGTGTAGTTGATACAACGTCGTTAAACTGTTTGGAGCTGAAAACATTTGTAAGTCCAATACAGAGAATGTATTTTTCTATCGCGAACTGAGCGCTGCGGAGCGGACAGCATCATTTGTCGCATTGGAACAGTGATGTCCGCTCTCGGTGAGCAGTTCGGCCATAAACAAAGGTGGATGGTGTATCGGTAAACATGATTCTACCACCACCTTGAACTGTGTCGTGGCCCACAATTTCCAAACAGAAATTCAAAGAAGGACGATTAAAACAGTTATCATCCCACGCCGAGTATAGTACACAAAGCGTAGAAGAATTAAACTACGGACTCTCAACAACAGATGAGCACCTTAATTTAATTGTAATCCTTATATATACATTTTTAAGAATTATGTAGGTTTTTTGCATTGTATGTTATATATTTTTATATTCTGTAGTTTAACATTAAAAGAACATAGTGACTATAAACAAGGGGCCCTTAGATTTTATCTTGCTACATCTTCCTTTGTGAGATTTTTGTATTGACATGCTTGATGATGGCCCGAGAAAGGGCCGAAACATGTAGCATTCATGTAGAGGCGCAACTCGATTTTAAATAAACCTGTTTTGTGTTCGAATGGATAAATGTTGTTTATTTGGTGGTTAACACAACGGGCTGGCTTCCATAAAGTCTCCGAAGGTCAATTTCGGATGTGAATAGCCAACAATGGACACCCTCCAAATCCTTGCCTGCTTGTCTTTCCCACCCCTCTGAAGCTATAGCACCTTTCTAGTTGAAACAGCTGTGTTAAGTAATAAGCTTGTAACGATCGGCCACTGAAACTGCTGTCCCGTGTGTTAGTTATGAATGGTAGGTACTACTGCGGCATGTTGAGAGTGATTAAGTATTGCGTGTGGGTACTGCGCACGCGCTTCTGGGCGTCATATCGCTAAGCTTATTATGTTGCTGATGGCAAATTATGATACGGCCAGTGGGTGTGTCTTCTTTCTTATCCTGAATGTGGTATGTATCCATTTCCGGCGGGCGTCGTTCGACGGACCATTTTCGTCATCACGCAACTGGTCATTGTCCATGTTCTCAAGGAAATGCCCTTGAACGTAAAATGAGATTGCACGTACACCTGCTATTGTCGCGCGTCTTAACTAATGACACGGCTTTATTAAATGTCATTCCTGTTTTTTTTCTCGTATTACTGTTATTATTACCATTAGGGCGATCTTATCTGGGTGGTCGCGTGAGTGATCACATGCTAACACGTTTTGTAAATTATGTCCTCATACCCTAAGATTTAAATGTACAGAACTACAAGTTTGTCTTTTGTTTTTTGTTGTGACTATGGAAGTTGCTCTGAGAGCAAAGTGATGGAGAGCATAGCAGGCTAGACTTTTGGGCTCAGTGATCTGCTCTAGAGACAGAAAATCTTTCGCGGCCTACCATAGTACGTAATGTACTAATATTAGTTATTAGGCAAAGAAATGTAAAGTAGCATAATGACATTAGGCACACTACAGTACAATTGTTTCATTTAATAAAAATAGTTCTGAACTAAAACAATTTACCATAATTAAAGGGCGTTTTTCATTAACCTTCCTATGTCAAAGCCGATGCATGACATTGCATATCTTGCGGTAACTTACTGAAAGAGGGTTAAATAATTACCTAGGCACAAGTGAAGACAGTATTTTAGATGTTCATCGGTCAGACGGCTTCGGTATCTTTATTTAGTTTTCTACATTTGTGAGAAGACTTCTTCGTAGAGTTAGGCTGATCCAAAAAAAAATGCTGTCAAACGGAGAGCTATTGATCGTACTGAGGCGGCAAGTAACTTTAGAGAGAGTCCAAAAAGTGGCAGCCGATCGACCAAATTACGGGCCGCGATTGACTGTCAGGATACCTCTGCTCTGAAGAATATTTGGACGTAGGAGGCAGGAGATACAAGAGCATGGAGAAAGTTGCATGATAAGATATTTGATTTCTTGTACTGCTCACAAAATGTTGTTTGAATGATTAATTCAAAGAAGATGAGGTTGGAGAGACCTGTATGATATATCGTGTTTGCATGCGGTGAGAAACGCATGAAGAATTTAGTCGATAAACCTGAAAGAAGAAATCGACAGGTTGGGAGACCTAGAAGCAGATATTAAGGGATTAGTCTGTGGCGATTTGGGTTGGGTTCTTGTGGTTTAGGATAGGGACCACTGTCGGTCTCTGTTGAATACGGTACTGAGCATGCATGTTCAGTAAAAGATCGGGATTCTTGACCGATCAGTCACTGCTGCCTTCTCGTTATGATGATTGGTCCGTACTGTGAGTGAACAATCACACTTTCTAGCCGGTCGGATATGTATCCTCATAATGAACTTGTTTGTTTTTTAAGTTCGTCATGTCATAGTCGTCTGTACTGTTGCCAGTGTGCTGTTGTCATTCTCGTCACTCGTTACGTAGTCGTCAGTGTAATCGACTTTAACCCAGACATCGATGTGACGTTAACATCGACTGTTGGTTGTGCGCGTGTATGGATTCGTCTGTGGACAGGAAGCAAGTGGTTCAGAATACAGTATTATTGGCGGGATGTTGTGAATTGACAGTGAACCTTCATTTTCATAAAAAGCGGAAAATATCTCCGCTGGCTGAGTATGCCTGTTCCTAAGAAGAGTTCTGCTGTGTGTAGTAGTTAACACGAAATTGGTCAAGATCCATATATCCGGCGCTCATTCGGTATTGCACAGAGTTTTCGTCGAGGAATTTTACAAAGAACAATAGCTGGTGGAAAAAATTAATTAGTTTGCAGGAAGGTAAGTTATGTAAAGATGCGAGGTGGCTGACATTGGCTCAGTATTGTGTCCGGTTGCGTGCTGTCTTATTAGCGGTGTTGAGCTCTGAGGACGTGCTTCGATGGTGGTAGTTGCTTCGTTTCACTTAAATAGTGCATTGTTTGTTTCCTGCCTTGACTAATTGTGGGCTATAGTGAGAATTGCGGAATGTGGATAATGGTGTTGTAAATAGCCTGTAGTACAAGCCCAAGATGGTCGTTGCCACGGAAGGTAATCAAAGCAATTTTCGAACAAGTGTAATTGACTAAGACTGGTTACATTGGTGTGTTCATTATGTTAATTCGTTGACCGTAACAGGTACCGGCTGCTGAGTCGTATCTGCATGTCATCGAAGTAGCGAACAGCTGTCACCGGGTCACTTCCCGGTCAGTGCGTCACCTGTTCTGTAGATGTTCGTTTATGTGTCTCATTGGCCGAGTTGATACGGATACACTGTATGAAAATCCAGTTCGTGAAGAGGGCTAATGGGTTTCTTACGTGGGAATTCCACGTTCGAGTTTCAGATGCGAAACCGTCTACCCTGGTAGGGTTTTTTCCACTTGGATTCCTCAGAACCACGAGACTAGTGCCAGTATGGTGGCATCAGTAGGCCATGACTGTCTTCTTCCACATAAATGCCAATTATAACAATACAAAGTAGGTCTTAACGAAGTACGGTTTGATTTTAATGTAGTCTGCATTTAATTGCCTCAGGATAATGTCCAGTTTCGGCCGCTTGTGAACGTGTGGAAGATTTGGGTAATGTAAAATTCGACAAGTTCAGTAACCGGATTCGGGACTGTTGGCTCCTCAAGGACTGCCTCGTGTTGTTAGCTGGATGCGCTGTTAAGAGCTTATTCTGTGCTGTGAAGATTTCCGTGGCGTAACGCAGTGGTAAGGGGTGTACAGAACGTCATTTTAAACATCTGTCAGTATAAATCACTTCTTTTATCAGCCAACAACTGCACTTACATAACTTTCACATAAAACACTTTAAAACACTTGATTTTAAGTGTTTTTAAAGTGTTTTATGTGAAAGTTATGTAAGTGCAGTTGTTGGTTGATAATAGAAGTGATTCTACAAAAAATGCACGGTGCAACAATAAGATTTATCTGTCATTATGCTTCGGAGGAACGAGTTGGATTTTTTTTTAAAAAAGATTTAACGTGATGCGTTGAATAAGCGTGATTTGAGTAGGTGATAATGCTGCACGCATTTATCATGCTTTATAGCAACGGAAATAAACAGTACAAAAAACTTTATCGTTTCCGCTAAGCTGTGGGAAAGGACAGTTTTAATATAGGATGCTAGAACATCATACATACTAAATGTGCGTGCAAATGTGTGTGGGTTGGCAGGTGAGTGGACATGTATGGATTTTTTTTTGAAATCATTGTTTTTGTGCAAAAATTGTAAGAGACAAAATATGTGTCTTTTTGGGTGCCTACAGCTTTTTGCGCAATATATTTGCGTCTCGGGTTAATACTTCGTGGGGATGGGTCAAAAATGTACGTAGACCCATCATTGAGGTGGGGCCTCAGAACGAAATTTATTGACCTTAACACATGGTAATTTTCATATACACGTAACAGAGGTTTCTATGTTGAGTTTCTTCAAAATCTGTGAAAGAGCCCCCTATGCGTATATAGCAATATAGGTGAAAGTTTGTTTTGTGACTTGCTTGTCAGATCACAAGTGTATGTAGTACATCAGCCACACACAGCACTAGTTTTTATCAATTTATTCACGGCTTCATGTTTCGGCTGTAATTTCGGAACATCATCAGGCCTTTTATAAATGTTTCTAATAGACTGTGTCTGACTGATGTGAGACATACACTTGTGATGTGTGAACACTAGCGGTGATGTATCATCTTACAGCAAGACAGGCAATGTGCGTATAACGTAACATTGAGGCGCGTTCGTGCAGCCATTGTTTAGTGTGGAAAAGCAATGAGTATTACACAACCTGTGTGTGTGTGTGGGTTTGTAGCCTTGGGTATCCAGCATGCAATACGCATGCGCCAAATTGTCATCTGTGGCCTGCCGCGCTGTGCAACGTTTTTCCACATTATCTCATATACGGCACAGTTTTCGAAAAAAAATAGTTACTGAACACAAAATGTGTGTTTTGATTTTCTCTACAAGATTTGTCTGAAACATTACTCATTCTAAGAAGAAATGAGCGAGATATGATAACAAAAATGTGCATTGTTCCTCACGTAAATTGCCCTTTATTCTTGTCCGATTTTAATGAAACTTGAATTTTCTCAGCCGATTTTCGAAAAATCTTCAAATATCAAATTTCATGAAAATCCGTCCAGTAGGAGCCGAATTGTTTCCTGCGGAAGGACAGACAGACAGACATGACGATGCTAATAGTCACTTTAAGCTATTTTGCGAACGCGCCTAAGTATGGATTGTCAAATAGCCTAATAGGTATCTAGAACAGAAGCTTGCCTGCAGACTCAAGTCTTGTATATTGCATCGTTTAGTCTGCTTTACGTCTAAAACAACGAGAATATCTCCAGCTGTTCCAGAATGAGTACACATGTTCATGGCGTGTAGTGGCAGCCCTGATCGTTTTTCTCCTGAATGTTGTTTTAGAGGGCGGTGCCAGGAAGGCGTCAATCATCCTACCCTCTTCTGCTTGTTAATGGACAGGGGCTTAAAGTACAGTTTGGTTATATACCCCCTCTTATTATTGCTGCTGACAGAACAGCATGGCTGTGGAAGTAGCAACAAGCACTGTGTTGGTAACTCAAGCACTGCCGACAGTTGGGCGTGATACTTCCTTTATAGGCCCGTAATAATGAAATTGCATGTGCAGATGTATGGCTGTTATTGGAGAATATAGCGTATATTTAAGACATTTCCGGTTCATTTGTTGATACTTATAGATGGCAAATTTTGTGTTCTTTCTTATTTTAAGGCGAATGAACGGTGTAATAATATAGGACAAGGTGTTGATACTTATTTTAAATAATGAGTTTGCATTATGGAATGTCTTGCTATTAGTACACAACACGGCTTTTTGTGAAGATGAATAGTGGATTTCAGTTAGTGTGACTGGAGGGCACACTACGTGGTAGAGGAGGTGTAATGTGTACTTTTTACCCTTTTTTATTTACGGTTTATTTAACGATATTGTAGATAGTCCAGATCATACATCGTCGAATGGTGGGATGGTTAGTGAGTATTGACCGGCAGAATATGTTTAAGAATGCGGCCATACCCTCGTTTCAGTTCGCAACTCCATGGAGCAGAGCCCAGAAGTTAATAGTCGCACAGGTGTAAAATAAATTTTCCGCACTGAACGTGTTGTTATAGCGACAGCGCTCTAGACTTGTAGCCGGGAAATGTCTGGTTGTCACGAAGCGTCCTTCTTGGTTTTCCTCAGTTCCTCCAACATATAGAGGGATAATACCTCGAGTAACCCATGACCAGTTCCTGCTAAATCACTTCTAATTCATAACCTATGAATCATCCAACCATTCGAGGCTAAATAGCATGAATTACTGAAGATACGTTAACTTTTAACGAGATCTTTCTGTTGGACTGTACACGTGGACATTTCAACATATTCCAAACCCTAAATCTTGTTCTGTGAGGCCTGTGTTGTTACTTTTATTCTTCTGTCTATGGCCAGGTCTCTGAAGTGGTCCTTTGCCCCCATCTGTTCTATAAAAATGTATGTGCCTCTCTTATCCCTCATGTCTGTACAGTACATGTTCCGTTCATGTCTTTCTTCTAGACATGAACATCCTGGTCCAGGGCCGGCGAACCTATGGCACGCGGCATTCACATCTCTCCCAAAGTTTCTATTTCTTTTGCCCGACAAGCGTCTGCATATTAAGAAGAATATTTTATGTGTATACGTACGTGTGTGTATATATAAATATATATGAATGAGATGGGCTGGGCATGTGGCGCGTATGGGTGAGGAGAGGGGGGATAGGATCTTGGTGGGGAAATCGGAGGGAAAGAGACCACTGGGGAGACCTAGGGGTAGATGGGTGGATAATATTAGGATGGATCTCCAGGAGGTGGGATGTGGGTATATGGACTGGATTGGTCTGACCCAGGATAGAGACAGGTGGCGGACGCTTGTGAGTGCGGTAATGAACCTTCGGGTTCCGTGACATGCGGGGAATTTCTTGACTAGCTGCAAACCAGTTAGCTTCTCAAGAAGAACTCTGCACC
>Ga0123354_10002276_pt1 | contig 25110 bp, 8 predicted proteins | sample TergutLab28metaG_2_FD_97872 | JGI IMG/M metagenome (GOLD analysis project Ga0123354, IMG submission 97872) | Labiotermes labralis P4 segment gut microbial communities from Petit-Saut dam, French Guiana - Lab288 P4 | ecosystem: Host-associated > Arthropoda: Insects > Digestive system > Gut ...
CTTGTGAGTGCGGTAATGAACCTTCGGGTTCCGTGAAATGCGGGGAATTTCTTGACTAGCTGCAAACCAGGTAGCTTCTCAAGAAGGACTCTGCACCATGGAGTAAGTAAGTATTTCTTGTTGTTAATATGAAACTCATCTGAATTTGATGTTTGTGTGACCGTGCATCTCTGATACGATTTTTTAAACAACCAACTAGATCCAACAATAACAATTTATTAGTAAATTGCTATTGTTGCATCTAGTTGGTTGTTCATGCAATCGTGTGAAACTAATCGTTCTCTCGTCTGCCATTCCAAGCACAGAATATTAAGATAATTCCTAAATTTATTTTTCACTTTTGCTTGTAGATATATAAATGACTACAAATCTTATATTCTATTTAAACAGCTATTATTTTGACATGTTCTACAATATCAGGTTATATCTGATAACTCTTATGTACAGTGCCTAGCTGTTTCGACTACTAAATAACCATTTTGAGGTCAGCTCCTTACGCTGTGTGCCTTACTGCTAAATATATGAAACGTAAGACATCAACAACATTAATTAATATTTCCTTCCTGAACTTCTCTCTATTGTTAATAGTTTAATGCTTGATGTTAAAAGTAGTTATATGTGTCAGAATTTACTTGAAAATGGCTATTTACCATCCGAAAAATATGGTCACACTCTATATGTAACTCGATATTTAGCATATCATCGTCAATATTATAACTGTGCGGATTGTATTTCTAATTTATGGTCCTTTCTACCTGTACCTTCGTCTGTTGTTTTTGATACGGTGGAATATATTGCCTTATTCTGAAGACAGAACATGAATTACAAATCTACTAATGTATTTTTCACTTATCCACGTCTGTAATGTGCATTACAGATTGTTCATATGTTATCGTTTACCTGTTAATTAAAATGCAGGAGTCGTTATTAAGTTAAATGTTAAGTGTAATACACAAACTTTAAGAATAATCTTTAGAAGACTAAGAAGTGAAAGTAGTCTTCTAGCTTATGCTCCCCGATTTTCGGAAGAAATTGATATAACGGAGCTGATGAGCAAGTCGTTACTCTGATCAGTATTTCATTGGTATTATGAGCAGTTCTTTATTAAGTTCAACAGTTCTTTACTCTTTCTAACCGCACGTTATTCTGATTATCAATTGGTTAACCAGATCAGGAGAAATTCTTTATTCTGACCACATTTCGTAAATTGTTGTTAAATTTGTGTAGACATATCTGGATTCGAAATGTGGCTCCACATGACAAGGCAAGTGTAAAAAGTGTTGAAATAACTTGCTCTTTCTGAGCTGGTTACTTAATTGGTTATAAGTCTAAGCTTGAATCATGTGATAGTGCAGTATGCTTTCAATTCAAGTATGCAAATTACAAATGAAGGCACGTAGCCTATATTAAGCCCAAATCTCAGGTCATGTATGCAAAGTGTTAGATCAGCGAACACCTTTGTAGGAGAAGCAAGCCTCAAGATTGTACTGGCAGCTTAAGTTATCAAAAAATCGCAATTTATTTTGTTTGGTATTGTAGACTGTGGGACACTGCAGGGTGCAGCGATGTCTCACAGATGGTACTGACATGGACATAACTGATGAGACTCTTACAAACTACTGTAGGAAAGGAATATGGATAAGTGATATCAGGTACAAGTCAGTAGATTAATCTTCGGTGGTTGCCGATGTTTCGGACGAAACTGACACCTACATCTTCCACCAAAGAAGCATTGTAGTATGTTCGTCCGTGAGGTTTTGAAAACTGACGAAACTGCAAGGTGTCACAACACACACCATAATTCCATTGTTCACCTCCGTTCAAGCCTCATTCATAGACCCATAAGTACCTTATTTGAGGATAAAAAACTCAGGAAACTCCTGGGGCCAAGGCGAATGCCGTAAGTGACAAAGTCATCAGTGTATGTGTGAATGAATACAATAATATAAACAATCAACTAGATGCAACAATAACAGTTTATTAATAATTTCAATCAGTTCAACATGTTTCGTGCGAAAGTTTTGCCCATCCTCAGGAGTACTAGACTGTGTTTACAGCTTGTGGTATAATGCACCGACGATGCTGCCAGCAGGCAGCACCATAACACAAGCTGTAAACACAGTCTAGTTCTCCTGAGGATGGGCAAAATTTTCGCCCGAAACATGTTGAGCTGATTGAAATTATTAATAAACTGTTATCGTTGCATCTAGTTGGTTGTTTATAGTATTGTATCAGTGGTGCACGGTCACACAAACATCAAATATTTGACTGAAATTTGTTATTTGTAGGGACATTCTATTTTTATTACGATAATTCAGTGCGCATTATTTATATTATTATATTCTTAAGTACAGTTCTTATCCTAAATCATTTCATATGCATACAATTTTACGCCGAAAATTCTGATTATTTTTATCACTTCATCAAATCCACAAGCTTTCCCTTGACCTTTCCTCTTAGTGTAGTGACTAATGACGGGTAAATAGCATATTTTCCCAGTTTATATATTTGTATTTATCGTCTCTCACCCCATCACTCAATTTTAAGCAAGTCGACATTGTTTTTGTACCTATTTAATCCATGTGCTTCGCTTAGAAGAAGAGTGTTCCACGCCCACACACAAAGGCAATAAATTTTTTATTTTTTGTATTAAAGAATTTTGGAAATACAGTAGCTTTTGTAACTTACCACCATACGTGTAATGCCTTCCACGTATTTATGAAGTGTCACCTTCAGCTAGATGGGTTCGCGGTGGCGCAGTTGGTTGAGGCACTGCGATAAAGCAGTAGGGTCGTGGGTTTGATCTCCTGCGAGTAAAGACGGCCGGTGCGTAGGGCTAGCAAACTTGGCGGCTTCATACGCCGATTTTCTAGAAACTGTGGGAACCTCAGGATCTGTCCATTCCTGCACATGGATAGCTTTAGGTTTTACCCTAATATAGGGTGTTAAATGTGCTTGTATAGTGATATATTGTGTACCATTTGTGCTCTTTACATATCAGAATAAACATTAACTTGGCTCCCCAAGAATATAATATATCCTTCATGTTAAAACACACTTAAGATTTTCGTGAGTCACGTTCTGCACCAGATATTGTTAGGATATTCAAATTAAAAATGAAGGTTGAGAAATGCATATAAAATTTTAGTGGGGTATCCTGATGGTAAAACAGGAGATCTATATGTAGAGACGGGTCAATAAAATAATTTTGAAAGAAACAAATTGAGAGGAATTTTACTGGTTTTTTTGGGCTCAGGATGGACTGTATTTTGGCCGGGTTTAGAAACGATATTGAAAATATTTGCGCCATAAAATGTAGAAAATATTTTATATACTTGGTCGATTACACGATTCTGAAGGACTCTGCCCCATGGAGTTAGGTAATTTAAAGGAAATTATATATTTCCATGGAAATATAATAAAACAAAGACGCTTCATTACATGATGTACAGAGTGGAAGGGTTTTTAAAAACCTGTAATCGAACTCAGCAACGGAATCTGACCTTCCTATGTTTTTACCTCGCGGCTTACTTAACTACAAAATATTTTCACTAGAAGGGAAACACTCAGTTGGAGCACTGAATGAGGATATAATACGCTTTTGGATTCTAGACTCTAAGCTCCATCTTTACCCTCAAGGTAAGACAGAAGACAAACCAACTGAGAGCAGAATAAAGAGCAGATAGGAACTAATCACGACGGGAGAAGAAATGATTCATTTCTGTCCAATGGATCCGATAAACCTTCACCCAGATCCTGCAATGTTTATTGTTCCCATACCATTAAAATTCAAAATCTCGGGATAAATTTGCATGTGATAGCTGATTAAAACAATAACAAACGTAACAGAAAACAAGGCTGGGCACAGAAAGCTCATCGCAAAATATAAATCACCGAGCAGTTTATAGTAAGGGGTAAACAGCTGAAAATACTGGCCTAACGTGACCAAAGTCTGGCCTTCTGAAAAATTATTTCAAATTCCTTCTTCGTTAATTTTAGTTACTCTATGTTTCTCACTGAACTTTGCAATCACTTAAAATTTAGGAAATTAGGAAGTCATTAATGTTGGTGCTGTACAGTATATAAATGTTTAGACGTGCTAATAGCCGTCTCATAGTTTTGTCAAAACTAGGCTATAGATAGTAATCTGTCTTTTTTTATGTACAGTGGACCGTGCATCGTATAATATGGCAATAATTATCCAACAAGATGAAACAGAATACAGTTTATTTAAATCTGTCAACTGCCCAACATGTTTCGGGTGGTATTTCACCCATCATCAGGAGCTCATAACACTGTATCTGCAGTTCCCGCCCAGCCACGTTCACGACAGCTAACAGTACTGGTCTCATTAATGCCAGATACTGTAGATGCAGTGTTATGAGTACCTGATGATGGGTGAAATACCACCCGAAACATGTAGAGCAGTTTACAGATTTAAATAAACTGTATACTGTTGCATCTTGTTGGATAGTTATTGTAACAGTAATCTGTCTTGTTGCGACGAAATTTACATTTACGAACTAGCACCAGCAGTCAATGTGTTGTCCGATTATACAGTGCGCGTTATCTACTAAATAAGAATTCCTGAAAATATATTAATCAAATTTGCAGGTTTCATGTGCCTATTATAACATAATATTTCAAGATCTACATTAAACAATGTTACGTTGCTGCCTCATTTTTCCGGAAAACATTACATAGTGATATTGCTTCTGGTAAGGTAACCGCTACTGCAGCCTGTGCATTCCACAGTTCACAAAATTCGTTCCTTCAACATCTCTTAACACCGAACGTCTGAGAGAGTATGTTGCAGATCTGCTTTATGTTTGGCATGTTCTAGCCTCTAACCAACCCACCCCCTTCCCTTCTTTCGAAGCCATGTACCCTGAATGACATTTTACATCACTTTCTTTTTCCTCCAAAATAATTTCTAAACAATCCAGTACATTTTCCTACCACGCCTTTCGTACACAACCTTTTCGTCACAATCTTACTGTTTTATATTACTTAACTAGTGTATTGTATTTCAATAACATCCGTTAAATATTTCAGAATTAATTAAGTAATAATTTGTGTAATGTATTATATTCCGTCAATACACAACTATATATCAGTATAGTGATATTATATATGCACTCAGATCACATTATGGCAACATGTTTCGATCGTAAACGGTCATCTTCAGGCCAATACAGAACATTTATAAGGTACAAAAAAGTGAGCACTCAATTGGATCCCATTTTGTTTACAGTAAGATTATTAATTTACTTGATTACCGTCTATTTTAATGTTTTAGTTATAAATAAGAATTTCATCATACGTTATTTTAACTCTTACTGTAAACGAAATGGGATCCCATTGAGTGCTCACTTCATTGTACCTTAATAATGTTCTCTATTAACCTGAAGATGACCGTTTACGATCGAAACATGTTGCCATAATATGACCTGAGTATATATATAATATCACTGTACTGACATATAGTTGTGTATTGACGGAATATAATACATTACACAAATTTGTTAGTACACAACGGGATGGTCTCTGTCAAAAAAAATAATAATTATCTATAATATTGATGCTTGTACACACAAAGAGGCAGGCGCTTTATTCGTGTTGGTCTGTTGCAGTTGTGTTTCTTCGTGGAACGAGTGTTGAATTCTCCTCCATGTTAGATCAGTCCTGCCTGCAGGATTATGATCGATACAAATCTGACACTGTACCATCACATCCCTGAAGGAACGTATGCATGTTGTATGAAAGAACGACCGAGATTTGCATATTCTACGCAGGATGGTGTTGCACACAGTCAGTCAGGGGTAGGGGTATTCAAACTTGTTTATTTCTTTGTTGAAGTTCCCTATTGCTATAAAGGTAGTATCAGAAGTTAGATTCGCCCCCTGACTACTTCATTCCAAGGGAAATATTTCATGATGATCATTAGATAATGGGGTGGGATGTCGTCAGAGCCAATCTTGATAGTGTGGTGGCGAAGAAGTAGAATTACATCTCCGGAATATATTTGTCTTTTCTCCAAACTGTACCGAGATTTTACGGACAAAATTATGCAGATGTTTATAGCAATTAAAAAAACCGTGTCTGTCGATTTTGATTCACGTTGCAAGATATTTACTTTTAAGTTAATTTAGCAGTGGGTTGATAAATATATCAATGATCCATAGGGTGGCAGCATCGCCTGTGGCTGCGGTATTCGAAACAGAAATAATATAGCATTTTTAAACTCCATTCTCATATCGACCTGTGTTATAGAGCGAGTTACATAATACTTCCGAAGGGGAAAGAAAATTCACAAGTTGCACTGTATGAAGATGTCTGTCGATTATGTATGTACGTTATGGCAGCCGTAATGAGTGCGGGGTCTTTGACACCAATATAGACAGACTGGTTATAGAGTGACTTGGGCTGATACTTGGACATCACACGCTTAGTTAAGAGTTGCAGAAACATCACAGCTAACATTCTTTGTATGAACACACTAAGTTAAAGGGTGAGTCAGCTGTAGTTTGTTGCAATTGTGTTTTTATACATTTTAACTGAAATTTGCACTGGGAAGTTCCATTATAAAATTCTTCTGAAGTTATATATATATATATATTATATATATAAACCTTCAGAAGAATTTTATAATTGAACTGCCCAGTGCAAATATATATATAACTTTAGAAGAATTTATATATATATATATATATATATATCTTTAGAAGAATTTTATAATGAAAATGCCCAGTGCAAATATATATATATATATAACCTTAGAAGAATTTATATATATATATATAACTTCAGAAGAATTTTATAATGGAACTGCACAGTGCAAATATATATATATATAACTTTAGAAGAATTAATTTTTATATATATAATTTCAGAAGAATTTTATAATGGAACTGTCCAGTGCAAATGTATATATATATATATATATATATATATATATATAGTCCATTTTATAGGCTTAGAAATAAACCATTCAAACTCATGTCAATGTATAAACTCTTATTCACTTCAGAATAACATTACGTTTTGAGCAGCTTTGGGCATTACCTTAAAGGATGTTGAATGTATTGAGGCTGTATTGTAATGGACAGGCTGTTAGCTACGAATGTTCAGGCACAATGTCTTGTCCTATTGCGGATAGTGGATCTTTGTAACATAGCATGTGGAAGCATTTATGAGAGCGGAAAATAAAAATTTAGGGAAATTTTAGTTTACAAAAAATGATGGCGTGAAGTCAGCTGGGATGTAGAGTGCTATAGATGAAAAATATGAAATTTTTCTTATTCCCATCCAGCTAGTTTGCATTGCTTGAATGTTGATGCTAATGTGGAAAAATTAATGTGGCTGACTTATTGATACATTGCAGCGATTTGTTATGCGATTGTTGTGGTTACATCATGTTGAAATGTGTAGAATGAAGAGTGAGGTTTGGCCATTGCGGTAACCGTGTGAGACAAAGGAAGTTTTGCGAATACGGAAAATATTTAAAGAAGGGACTTATGAAACAGATTTTAATTTGCTTTACTTGCTTTGTCCAACTATATTTTTGCACAAATTATATTTAAGGGTGAGTTAAAATTCACTTACCTATTCGTTCTGACAAGTCATCGAGTTCGGATTCAAATTCACTTCATCAGGACTATTTGTCATGTGTGTTATGAGAAGCATGGCTGATCCCAGTGACCGTCCGATCTAAGGCGAAGGTGTGCATTTGTTCGATTACTGCGACTGTGGGTTTGAATCCCGCTGAGGACATGGATGTTCGTCTGTTGTATTTTTTGTAAGTCGTGAAGGTAGCGGCCTCGGTGACGAGCTGATCATTCGTCCAGAGGAGTTCTACCAGGTGTATGTGTGTGTGTGTCTAATTGTGTGTGAACTAGAAACTTCAACAATGAGGCAGACTATACCCGATATGAGCTACAGTACCGTAGAAAAATAGAAATCGTGCCAAAACAGTAAAACACTATGATTAGCTTAGATGTTGTTGTTACTAAAGGAACAGTATGTAGAAAATGTAATCTTAGTTAAAACCGTCCCATTTGTATTGCTTATAATTAAGGTGTTATATTCACCGACAAACACAACTCTGCTCTAATACTTATATCGGTCCTATATTCAGTGGTGCACACATCTTGCATCTGACGTCATTGGACCTTACAGACTGATTTCTGTACACTGAATCGCGTCCCGAAATCCACCACCTTTACTTAAGAATGCAAGGTGTTTAAGAACAAACAAGAAAACTACTGAATTTTTGTTTAACGATGTTTATAACTTAAGACACGATATTCATATTTATCTATACCATAAGTTTGATATTGCATTGACGTGTATACACTGCTAAGGCTTTCCCACTTGCTCACTTTATTCATTTTTATTCTTCTATTATCTTCTCTTATTTTATCGTATCTTACATTAAAGATTTACGTTTAGTCCGATACATTGGATTATACCAAAAAAGTGTCCAAGACAATTTTAAATTTATTTTCGTTGTTATACCGTGCATGTTGTCAAGTCACTCAATTACTATACCAACCGCTGCACAAAAACGCTCCGACATGTTTCGGTCCTAGGACCGAAACATGTCGGAGTGTTTTTAATGTTTTAATGTGCAAATTTTATAAATTTTATATATTTGCAGTGTTTGGTATAGCAATTGAGTGACAATTTTTATTGTTAATATTCCATTTTCCGAATAACATTCATCACTATTTTAAACGATTTTACACCGCTCTTTGTTGTGAGAGTCCTCTTCCATTTTTACGCCTTTTGTGACCTGAAGTCTAACTGATGATGGCTGTTATAAACAGCCGAAACATGTAGTAGCCCTGAATAAACGGCAGATATATTAGATCTGCACAGTTGTGTGTTTGTAGGTTAATATAACAACTTAATTAGTAGCAAATTCAGATATTGTGCGAGATATGTGGTCCTCGCAGCTGTGATAAGGAGGGTTCTAGTCTTGGATATGGTGCCGTGTAGAATGGTATAGAGGCACAAACATTTCAGTGGAGCTTGCTGCCTACATCTTCAAGATAACCCAAGACTCATGACTGGCCTGAGGTTACATGGAACTGGTAGTGGCAATCTCCTTGGAACGTTGCTATATGCCACTGCATATCTCGTCGCAATTCAGAATATTGGAATACTCAAATGTAAAGATATATGAAAATATGGAGACAGAAGCAATTTTATAAAAAAGAAACTAGATGGGACAAAGAGACAACGTGACGTGGCGGACACAATCTCTGTGCTTTAGTAGCAAGATGTGAACTGCTGATAGAACTACATTAATTGGATTCAAAATGTCAGCGGTCAACAAGTGGCGATTTACTGGTTGAGAAACTGTAGCCTAAGTTAAGGAATTATGCGGGCTTTCAGAAGTTCGGAAGAGTAGCGAGCTTCGTCTGGCTTTTAATGAAAAGCAACAGCTGTGTTAACTCGTTACGTTCCAATAAAGATCCGCATTAACCAAGAAAATAATAAATATTTAAATGGCGTGTAAGGCTGTAAATGTTTGTGGTAAGCCTGTCAGTGGTTTCCTTTCGGTAAGTAACAGAGAGCTTTGTGCAAAAAACATAAAGCCTGTTTTCCTCTAGTATTTTTTTATTCAAATATGCATTGGTGATTATTATTGTTTTTGTTCATTATTGTCGAAAAATTTTCAGCGAAAAAAAATTATGTAAATTAATTTTGTTGGATAAAACTTCAATTTTTCCCCACCTCCTCCATGTATGTAATTGCTGATCTACGTCAAATGTCCGTGTGTAATGCACAGACATGTTCATTACGTACCCCCAAAATAAACTACACTGTGTAAGTCCTAAGGACAAGTCGTAATAGGTGTTTTACCTTCACTACAAAACTCGTGTATTATAATAATTTTATTATAAGTCTGACGTGTATTTTAAACGGTTATTTCAACTTGTTTAATTTGTCGCCAACGAAACTAAGAATGAATTAAGCTCGTGACGTATTCTTGTTACAGAGGCCGGAACTGTTCCATAGGCCACAACCTTCTGTCGGTAAGTTCCACGCGTTTTGTTGGCAGAATATTTTTGGGGGGTAAATTTTCACGAGAGATGCAATAAATTCGTACTTATTTTTATTTGCATTTGTGAATTATTTAATGACGTGATAAATACGTCAGATTGTTTAGCATCTGAAGTACAGCTGTTAGTTTATAATGAGTTAGAAGGAATGGGCAAGAAATCTGTAGAAGAATAATTTAAGTATCAGCACTTCTTTTGTCTCTTGGCCGGTTGGCGTAGTCGGTATAGCGACTGGCTGCAGACTGAACGGTCCGGAGGTCGAATCCTGGTGAGGACGAGATTTTTCGCACCTGTCCAGACAGGCCCTGGAGCCCATCCAGCCTCCTGTACAACGGGTACCGGGTCTTTCCCGGGGGTAAAGAGCGGCCGGACGTGACGCTGACCCCTCACCCCTTCTATTGCCGTGGTCAAGAAAGAGTAGAGCTATACCTGTACTCCCCCTATGGGCCGTACGGCCTGTACGGAGCCTCAGTGCCTGTACAATGATGCACTTTACCTTTACCTTACTTCTTTTGTCTGGGAGAGGGAATGAGGAAATCGCCAGTAATTACAACCGTTCTTCAGGCCTAGATTCGAATCCGGTATCCCCAGAGTACTACACATGATTGTTAAGAGTCCATTTTGATCTTAAGTTGCCAGGCATTTGTCATTAAATTTTATTGTTTTATTGGTGTCTGCTACTAGCAGTCTTCCGTTTTTACTTATTTCATGCAATTTTTAATTTTTAAGGTACTCAGATCGGACGTATACTTGTTTGTTCTTTCGTTAATGTGCTGTGTAACAAGAAATGTTATTTTGTGGTTGTTTGATGTTTACGCCGACTTTGAAGGAAATCAGTCGGTTCATGTAGCTTGTCACAGGACAGACAGCAACACACAGAAAATGACCACTTAAATTGTTGGTGGTGCAGGCAATAAGGTCTGACATTTTGTAGTGAGTTAAATCGTGTAGATGACCTCATTTTCACCTTTTGCTTATTGTGCAAAAATGAATTCAATCGCGGAGTGTAGCAAAGGCATGCATTGGAGGTCACGTGCTGTTCGAACTTTCCGAATTACTAGAAAACATCTGTTGAAGATTCAAGTCTTCTCGATGTTGCGTTGTTTACACTGGGATATAGTTACCGACGTTTCGGAGGTTCGCAGTGCTGTCATCTTCAAGGTCAAATAGTCCAATCAGTCTTCACTCGACTTTAAAGCTGGCGGCACCGCGACGTCTCTAAACGCCGGTATCTGTTTAGCAGTCGACACAGTGTAACATCTCAGAAGAAGTGAATCTGCAGTAACGCCGCTGTAAGAACCTCAAATCTCGAGGAAACTCCCTTACTCCTACCGGGAATTGAACCTGGATTACTTGGGCGTTCAGCCGGAATCCCTAGTCCCTACACCGACTGAGCAATGCTGACTCCTCCCGTAGACTGACATATCTTAAGTCAAATGACGTGTGTACTTGATGCGGTACGTGTTTACTTTTGATAGGTGGAAATTAGAAAATATAATAAACATTTTAATCTGTTTGCATCTTATCGATAAACATTTAGCATCTGTAAATGTTACGTGTGCGGTAAACTTGGTTAGTGTGTTCACACAGACGGACGCACACACACATGCACACAAGGACGCAAGCACGCACGCAGACATGCACCATATTTGCATATGTCTGTAGCCGACCATATAAATGTTCCCATAGCTACGAATAATAAGAAGCGTTTCCTATTCGCTCACTCCTAATATTACATTGCATTATATGCATGCTTCTTATACGCGTTTGACGCTTCGAGGCAATTCAGATATATATATATATATATATGCACGTATAGGATCTAACAGCTAAGAAAGGGAGAAAGAAAAACTAAAGCAATGAAGGACAAAGAGTAATGCGCCGCTCATGGTTTCGTATATTCTGTGCTGTATTCTTATTGCCAACTGATCTCCTTTTATTTAAGAGTAAAATATCTATCGGAATCTTTAACACAAGAGGGCACATCTCCCCCCAATAAAGGTCTACTTACAAAATCCAGCCCCCTTTGGTTTTTATGATTCTCTTATACCCCTCCTGCCTTTTGTATCTATCATTTTTTCTATCCAATACCTTTTTTCTTTACACTCCTCTTTTCATTTTAAATAACGACTTATTTATACTTACATATGTATATAAGGCAATGGATGATATGCATAAGACTGCTACAAATATGTAAATTAGGTCTTATAGATAGGGAGAAGCGGAGGGGAATTTGCTATACCCTCTGTTTAGCTCATAAAGGTTATAACACCTGGTTAATTTATTTTGAATGTAAGCCTTAACGGCATCTAGCGTGTAGCTGTTGTTCAAAACTACCCAGTGCGACGCCCCAACGACACATTGTGCATTTCCGTAGTACAAACGTGAGAGAATGGTCCGATCTCGGTCGAAAATCAACTACATTGTCTAAATTTTCGCTCACAGTTTTCTGAATTGTCAGTGAGAGCGTTGTTTTTTATAACGACTTTATATTCCGGGCGTTGTCTCTTTACTGATTATCTAAACATTATAAAAGTAATGACAGATCCGTTAAATGTGCGGTTCTGTGTCCATCCTCAGGTAATGAGATGGCGGGGTTTGTAGTCATTTCTTGCCATCAGAAAGAATTATTTCCAGTCTTCAGTCCTCCGTTTTTTAGTTGGAAGATGGACAAATTTCAGAAACAAAACAGTCCAAAATGTGATATTCCCTTACATTCGTCAGTGTCTGATACAGTCTACCTGTCAATATTGTCCATCCCAACATTAAACCCAAAGTTACTCCAATAACCTTAAAGGAAGGGGCAAGTTAGAGGACATTAGCATAAATGCAGGATAACGCTAAATATTCTCCGTGCCGGTCTTGAAGAAGTAGGGGAGTGGAGGTATATCTTAATTCGTTGTTGCCGTGAGCACTAGATGGGAAGAGCGGTCAGCTTCACTCGCCAGCCAATTTGCCCCGGTGGAAAGACCCACCGGTATCTAGTGACTAGGAGGCTGCATAAGTTCAAGGTCTGTCTGGCGAATTTTGGGAAGAGAAAAGTCTTCTTGTGCGGTGAATTAAACCACGGTTTCCCTGTTGTCCATTTTGTAACCTAGGTCGCTATACAGACCACGATATCCTTCTTTAATGGGAGGATTCTATTGAGATGTGTCCCAAAAAAGTACTGTGTGAATATGTGGACCGGGTTTGATTGAAACAGGATAAGCTGAAAATGCGAGCTCTCTTGAAAACGGTAATGAACGTCCAGACACAAGAGGATGGGAACGTCTTGGTCAGCTGTGGGGCTGCAGCGTTCTGCACAAACACTCCGTCCCTTGAAGTTAGCTAATGTGACGTGCATGTGTGTGTGTATGTGTATATATATATAAGATTCATATCAATTAACAACGAGTTTGAAAACGCACATAATCTGCATTGGGTGGAAGGTTGCGGACTCGATTCCCGTTGGGCTCATTGGCATTTTCATTGGCTTAGACCGTCCGGCCACACTTGGTTCTGGGGTCGACTCAACCTCTAACAGAAATGAATACCAGGGATTTGTCCTGGCAGGGTAAAGGCGGCCGGTGTCTAGGGCTGACACCCTGTCACTTTCAAGTGCCTATGGTCTATAAATTCTTGATACCTTAACCTCCTCGACCCCTCAAAACTTGTCCAGGCCAGTACAGGGACTGCTTTACGTTTACCTTACATAACTTACACTTAAAATTACCTTGAATCGTGAGATACTGCTTCCAGCACTGATTAGTGGAAAGTGTCAGATGATACGTTTCCTGTCGAGAATGGTTTCAAGAAAGATGCTTTATAAAAACCTTTCATCCTTGCTTTCAAATAAGCTGTTTGGAACGTCCAAGTAAACCAGAAGGGACTAAACTGAATGGGACGTTTCAAATTCTGGTTATGTTAGTTTCCTGGGCAAAAGCATTATCGTTACCAATAAAATCACAGACGCTCTGTTAGATCCTATTATTGGGAACTGCTGTAGAAGTAAAATCTGAGAAAACTAAGTACATGTTTATTTCTCGCAAACTGAATGCAAGACAAAACCACGACATAAACGTGTAGAAACTGTTGAAACTAAAAATATTTTAGAGCGATAAGTACAACGTGATATCTTATTGACCAGAAATTAAAAGCAGACGAAACTCGAGGAATGTCTGCTGCCGTTCAGTCCAGAATATTCTTTCCTCTCCTCTGCTGCCAAAACCGTAAATATTCAAATATACAGCAGTAAAATCCTACATTTTAGATACATGACTGTGAAACCTGGTCTTTCAAGTAAAGGGGGCGGCCATAGAGCTTCGTGGCCTGCCCTAGGGTGATCTTTATCTTTGCCTTTACCACCCCATCTTTTCCCTTTTCTAAATTTCTTGTACTGTATAAGTAACAAATTTTGTTTCAAATGCCTCTGTTCAGTTCCTTTACAGATTCCTTCCGTTTTTTATAAGTAATCAGAAAATTGACAATTTTGTTATGTCTTTATGCATGTGTGTGTGTCTTGTCCACCTCACAGCTTGACTTCCTGCATGACAATAATAAAAATAATAGCAATTATTATTTTTATTTGTTATCAGCTTTATACATGGTATTTACAATTACATACCTGAAATTAACCATATTTCTAGGTTATATAACGTCGCAAATATGGTACAATTATAACATACCGCACGTGTAATGTTATTTCCCGTGACAGACCTAAATCTTCTGTATTTTCACATTATTATTATTATTATTATTATTACTTTTATTATCATTTTGTTTTTTCTTTCCGCTCCTGATTCCCTGTTCAACATGCATGTTGTGGCATTGAATATATTATGCATATTTAATGGGTTCTTCCAGGATATCTACACCGGATGAATTGGTTCATTTTACCCTGGCGTTTTGTAATATTGGGACAAACTATGCCAGGTGTCATAAGTTTCTTTAAATTAATTATGAGTCAGTAGTTCTTAAGGGAAGGGACCGTTACGCGGACTCGTATATCAAAGTTCTGATTTTGAATGGCATTAGTCTCATTCAGGTAAGGAACACGCATGGAATAAATTACAGCACATCTAGTCTCCCTACTCATGTCTGAAGCCCTTGTCTCAGAGGTGGGGAGGAGCTGTCGAAATTAAAGTTCAAGTGTTAAATTCGAGTTGAGCAGAACAGAGCGTAGTGATTGGCACCTGATTAATGGCGTCGCAACAAGTAGGGGAGACACGTCTTGCCGTGACATTCACGGTGACTGGAACGTGTAGCTGTGGAGAATTGCTGCCTGCATTCGGTGTAACTGGGTTGTCTTTCACACGGTTTTTAAAATGAGAAGGGACGCATATCGGAGGGTGTGGGGGGGGGGAAGTGGGGGTTACGCAACGAATATTATTTATTGCTTAATACATACGAAGACAAGGCAAAACACCACGAAGCTGATGGTCGGCCTGGCAATTGTATCGTACATTTTTACGGTAGGAGTCAGTGGTCGTTTGCGGGAGCTGGCCACATTAAGGCTACAGAGGGAGAACCTGTCCTTTTTAAATTACGTCTAAATTGCGTGTGCTATTAGTAATTTTGGGTATATTAAAAATTTAGGTACACAACAGGCAATTCAAAAAAATTGTACTGAGACGTTTCATCACAAATTTTGACGTCTGTATTTGAAAATCATGCTGAGTGACTGCCACGTAAAGGTGTTATTGCTTGAGAAGATGATGGTGCATTTTCTGATCAAGGAATCGTCCAACTTTTATGAAACAAGAAAACACGTTTAGGTTTCCTCTTCCTTCGTTAATACATGCCCCTTCCAGTCAAATTTCCTCAGGCTTCTTTCCGTCGTGCAACAACACAAGTCAGGCCTAAGCCACATCATTGTTGAGGTTTCTAGATCACACAACCGGTGGGACCCCTCTGAAGTAGTGACTGGCTCGTCACAGAGGCCACTACCTAAACAACACACAACAAACACATGGGAAGAACATCCATGCCCTGGGAGGGATTCGAACCCGCGATCCCAGTAATCGATCGGCCGCATACCTACTTCCTAGATCGCATGGCTACCATGATCGGCTTTCCTTAATTTTGTCATTCAAAAAATATGTTTGTCTGTTGAAAGATAGGAATTATGGATCTGCTCTTTGTGGAATTCTCTTAAATCTCTTTTACTTACTCTGTCCTGGGTCAAGATTATTCTCAGCACTTCCGTATGGAAAGAAGAGCTTTCTGTCTATTAAAGTCCTTAAGGACGAAATATAAGTTTGACTCGCACTAAATCAACATACATGTCAGGATTCAAAGAACTCTTAAATTAAAAGACTCAGAACGCTAACCAAGGCTGAGACTTTTGAAATTGTAATTACACTTAAGACGATAGAACTTCGTTCACAGCTGTATTTTACTGATCTTGATGTAGACTTGGCTGATTGCTGCGAAAGCCTTCGGTCTTTAGTTCGGTAGGTTATTCGTTCGACTGGGTGCTTATTTGGTGTGTTTAACTGAAATTTGTTTCTCCCCATAATTTCAGTTTTATTATCGTACACCTTTGTTGTCTTAATGGGGCGATGATAATCTTGACCCCCACGTGGAAATGACCTCACGGTCCCATTAACGTCAACCAAGGTCAGCGGAAAGGAAAATACAAACCATCGCTTGTAAAAGGAATGACGAAATTTCTAGCATCACTACAAGAAATGAAAGAGACAAACTACAATTTTACATTTGAATCGATTGTGTTATTAAGGGAAATCGTCGGATCACGACTCGCAGGAGGCAGGAAAGCTGTCAATCTCAATTTTAAACTCATTACCCATGACTACACTTTGTACCTTCAGCAGTGCTGGCGATTTAGCAAGGAGGTTAACACCAAAGAGCATACAAATCCCAGGATACTGTAAGGAGAAGTTTTCGACCATAGTTTCTCCAACTTTCAAGCGTCCAACTTAAAATAAACTTTCAAAAACGTGTCTGTATTTTAATCAACAATAATTGCCTACTAGAGCTAATTGCCCACTTTAAGTTGGAGTCACAGTAATATACTACTCTAGGTCTAGGCGTAGATTGGAGGATAATATTAGAATGGATATTTATAGAATACGATGGTGCCGTGAAATGGACTGCTTTTACTCAGGATAGAGACATGTGGCGTGCACTTATGAACACGAGAATGAAACTTCGGGTCCGTTAAAATTCTGGAGATTTCTCAAATCATCAAAAAAGTCTTTGTTCCGCGGAGTTAGTAGTCAGGACATTGTTCACTGATTATACAGGGCTCACATATTTGATCCGTGTGTATGTTTCTGTTATTTACCGACGCCGTCAGTTGTTAAGATAATATACGGCTTGTGATAGATGAAAGAATGTGTAGTGACACTGATAGCAGGTTTCGAAGTATTCGGAGACAAGCCTGTTCCAGTGACACTTTGTCCACCACAAATCCAACATTGATTGGCCTGACATTGAAACCAAGGCAACGCAGTATGAGACACGCAGATGACAACCTGAGCATGGCGTAGCCAGGAACTGGGATCTTTTCCGCTTCTCATATGTAACCATAACCCTTTTCAACCTCTACACATGTCAGTTTATGTTCCCCTGTACGCCTAGTTTCAGGTGTTTATAAGTGGGAGAAAGTTTGAAAATTTAAAATTTTGGAATAAATATGAAGACCTAAAATCAAGACAAAAAAGAAACTCAGGAACTTGACCATACAGTGGAACATAAATCTTGTTCTCTAAACATCGATATAGTACACTCGCTTACCATTGACGTCATCTGCACAAGACAAATATATAAAATTAAAGAAAACAACTTCAAGAACTTGAGAGATTCTACCGATTTGCCATTCTCTGTGCTGATAACTGTATTCCATGTACACAAAATTTCCTAACAATTCTGATGGATATTAATTGTCATACACCGCATCTCGATGGTTTCTGTTTACCTACCGTATCTGCCGTCACTTGTGAAGTACAGCATACGGACTTCCTGTGTCACCTGTGGAGAGGTCACGCAGACATTCCGCGAAAAATAGCAATTATTGCCATATTAAACATTAATTAAATGAGGGAATAAAAGCCAATATAATAAATTGTAAATGAAAACTAAAACATATTTTTAATTTGTGTTTATAATTTTGATATAAGCTTCACCGACCTAGGTTAGACTTTTTATAACAAGACACTGTAATTTCGGTTCTTTGGAGTCAAGGATATAGGTACTGGATTTACAGGGTGAGCCACGTGAACCTGACATCTGTAATTTAAACAGTACTCAGTTGTTTTTCAAGTAAATTCGCATTTATTTACACAAAAGTAAAGCTTAAAACATGCCAAACCAAATGGTTAAGTTTTAAAAATGATATCTATAAGATGACGACCGTCTTCTTGGATGCAGTTTTCAAGCATTTTTTTTAAATTTTCCATGACACGGGCCAACAACCGACGATCGATCGGACGAATTTCCTGACGGATGGCTTCCTTCAAATCATTCAACGTACGGGGTTTGTGAGCGTAAACACGAGATTTCAAATACCCCCCACCCCCAAAAAAAAAGTCACACGTTGAAAGATCGGGAGAGCGAGGGGGCTACGGCACGTCTCCGAAACGCGAAATGAGGTGCCCGGGAAATATGTTTCGAACAATGGTCATTGAATCGTTTGCAGTGTGCGCTGTGACACCATCTTGTTGAAACCACACGTTGGTACAGTCCCCCCCCCCTCCGGCCTACCTACTGAGTACTATCCATTCAAAAGATGTCAGGTTCCCGTGGGTCATCCTGTACTTAGCAAATACATACTTTCAAGAAAGACCCAGCACAATAGGATTAGGCGATTAGTTGGTTACATGGTTCGTTTTTTATGCCTTAAAAATCCATCCATATATATGTACCGTATAATTGTAATTTTGTGAACTTCTCGCAGTATACCGCTGATTAAAAAAAAAAACATTCAAGTGTTTAGACTCCATGGTGCGGGAATTTCCACTTCAGTATTAAAAGTGAAGTCCGTTGGTAGATACTGTACAATATCGCTGTCTGCTTGTTGTGTGACGTTTTCCCTACTAATCTCCAAGACGTCAGATCCAAGCCATTTGTTCTGCTCGTATTCACCGTTGTTTGAAAATCAAACCAAAAATTCTTGGAGGCCCTCTCTTACAAACCCCACAAATAAACTCGGTAGGTAAAATGCAGATTGTTGTGTTATCATGCTAGTGATACATGTAGTTATAACTGGACTTTAAAATTTGAAATATTATAATGAATGCAGTTAACACTGTATTTGCTTGCAGTAAGGAGTAATGACATCGACACGTAATTAAACGCGATTCTTGTTGGAGTTTTCTGTGGTACACACTGCGATCTTCTCCGCTACGACACTTTGTAGACTGGTAGAGCGTTCTTATCATTTCGAGGCAATAAAATGCCTCCAGCTTCGATATTTAGAATGTCGAACACCTTACAGGCTGAAGCCATATGCATCCCCAAAGCTGAAATACGCACTTGTGTGTCATACTTCAGAAGAACAAAACGCAATTTACACCATCTTATGCGTATTGGACCGTCCATCATCTTGATATTTGAATGAAGGTTGACCAACTAGATGACACTTGCTTTATTATCTACAGCTCAACATGTTTCAGACGTTAATACGTCCATCTTCAGGAGCTTGCGACTATTTGTTGCTTTGTGTAGGCTGACTTGAGGCGTCCTGGTGTTATGTAGCGGGATTGTCTGTTGGTGATGTGGTATCCGAGTGTAGGCTGACTTGAGGCGTCCTGGTGTTATGTAGCAGGATTGCCTGTTGGTGATATGGTATCCGAGTGTAGGCTGAACCACTACTTATTCAAGTAATTTACACCAGTTTACCTCATACACGTGCCACTGAGTGAGTGACTTCCTTATTTTGTGAGGGAGAATTTGAGCTTTGGGATAAGGTGTGAAAGGTGTTTATCAAACGACGCGGTCAATTGCTAGTAGCAAATAGCGTCGGTGGTAGATGGATGTGAGTGGAGAATTTGTGTCATGACAAATGACGGGAAATCTGAAGCACGAGCAGATAAAGTGTCCGCTATTCCACTTTGATCACCACAAATCCCACATGGATTGTCTGGGATCGAAAGGCTGCGATAGAAAATTTGACGCCGATTTCGGAGTAAAAGTACGGGAATGGCGCTACACCAGAGGACAGCAAGACTTGGTATTTGTTTATTGCTTCTTATGCAGTAACGTTATCGATGTGGCTGGACGATTTGTGAGCGACAGCAACCCTGTATCGTAGCGTAATTCAGCTTCGATAGATATGAAACTTTTGTTGACATTGCATTTTGTAGAATAGTAAGTAACACGAGTGCAGGGGAAAATCTTCAGTATCTGATTGTTTAGTAGCAATAAAGAACAAGTGAACTTACAATTGTCATTTTTTTAGGATTTCTAGCATAAAAGTGCGTAAAAATTCAGTATGATTTCTGATTGTACATAAAAAATGATATATGTGGTAACTCTAAGGGTCACTTCGTAAAATTGTGCAAGTGTTTTCTGTTTAAATTACTCATATCGGCAGCCTATTGTTAGTTTTTCTGTTATTACTGTTTCTTAGTACAATGTTTGGCCTCCATCGAGTGACGAAGTTAAGAATGATTGGAGTTTACTCCCCAAACGCGTACGATTTCACGACTTGGTACTTAATCAAGCAGAGGGACAATTTATTTTGTAACGTCACAATATCCGTGAGTATATTTGCTGTAAAAGTAAATGTAAAGCAATCCTTGTACAGACCTGGACAGTCCCTGAGGTCTCCAGGAGTCTGAGGCTCCCACATTTTAAGACAATCGGAACACGAAGGTGCTAAGGTTGTCAGTCCTACCAACCGGCCGCCTTATCCCCCAGGAAATATTCCTGATACTTATTTCTGTTGGAGGTTGAGTCGACCCCAGGGCCAGTAGTTTATAGTACCATACTCTGCCATATGTAAGTTGAAACGCATTTACAGCTGTGCATATTGAAACGTAACTAAAGGCAACGTTCAGCAGCTGAACGTGGGTTCTGTAAAGGAAGTCCCCACAATTTCCAGCCTGTCCAAAGTACCACCTGTCGGTTTCATCTTCTACTCATACTATAAAAGATGAAATATGGTAAACTAACACTAAAGTTGACGTCAGTCAACCCTGCTATTTTCCTTCCAGCTTTGAATAAGCACGTTATTTAAAGAGAATTCATCAATTTCGGACAAATTCTACTGTCGAATACTAGAATTTGATGAAAGAGAATATACAATACAAGTAGAGAGGTTCAAGTGACTATGACGTCTTTTTCTCTGAGGAACGCATATGCAGGTTGTGGCTTAAGCAAAACTACCAGTTGCTCTATGTCTCCTGAGATTCATTTCTACTATTGGACTTTTAAACCCTTCTACGTTACACTAAAAATAGGGTATCTGAAAAGCTGTGTATTTTAAATAGTTTTTAAAAATTGTTATTTCCTGTCTGGAATTTATGACCAAACTTTTTTCAAGTTTAATCGGACTAACTCCATGTAGGAGGGTCCTTGCTGAGAACTAACAGTTTCTCAGCTATTAAAGAAGTTCCCCGCATTTTATGGAACCCAAAGGATAATCACTCCATTCACAAATACCCGCAAATTGCTCATATCCTGAGCCAGATCAGTCCGGCCTACATCTCCCATCTTATGGTTTGAAGATCCACTTTAAGATTATTCAATCATCTAATCCTTGGTCTTTCGAGTGGTTTATTTTCCTGGCGTTTTTCCAGCAAAACCTGTAAGTACCCCTCTTCTCCCCCATAAGTTTTACATTCCCCACCCATCTCACTATTCTTGATTTGATCACCAGATAACGTTTGGTGACGAGAGCGGGTCATGAAACTCCTCTGTACGCACTCTCCTCCAGTAACCTGTTGGGCCCGACTGTGTTCCTCAGCACCCTATTTTAAACCACTTTGAGCTTAGTTTCTCCCTCATTAAGTTTAATAAGCACATTTTGAATAGTTTAGTGCATACAAAACTACACAGTGTTTTTGAATCCTCTTTTCTGTTGTTATTTTCAAAATACTTCCATTATTTTTCCTTTACTCTACCTATGCCTCCTACTACTACTACTACTACTACTACTACTACTACAACTACTACTACTACTAATGCTACTGCTGCTGCTGCTGCAACACCATCCCTACTCCTACAGCTGCTCTGCCATCAGGAACACTCTAATTCAAGAGATTTTTTAAATATTATTTCAACACAATCAAGCACTGACGTAGACAAATACCACCCCGTCCAACGCCTCTGTCTTTATACAGTAACTAACAAAAGAGTGGACATTAACACCCGTAAGGAATTCGATCACCGACTTTAGTTTCTGGAACTTACATGACCACACAACTTATATCTGGCTGTTAGCATTGCAGCAGCTTCAAAAAAAAAAGAATTATAAATAGTAGGTCGTTGCAAAGAGGCATAAATTTGTAAGACTGTTGTGAATACTGTAGTTGTTCTTAAGTGTAATGTCTTTGTAATGTAAGTTGTTTGGTGGTGCAGTGGGCAGGCAGTGTAATGGCAGCTAGACAGAGAACATCGCATCAGGGAGTCATCACAACATGGATGAACCAAGCCACAGATCTCACTGACTAACTTGTCACGATTTTTTAGTCCACCCATCAGAAGCAGCTGTTCTTTTACAGTCAAATAATAATTTATTTTTCCTTTCCCTCTCCTCTCAAGTCATCCTTTCCTTCCTCGTATTCCCATCGTCATCCAACCCTTTAACCACCACATCCTTTTTCGTAAGTTCCTTTTCTTCGAATTCTTCACTTCAATCCTAATGTTACGATTTACTTTCTTTTAATGTAAAATGTCCTCTTGCAGGGTAAATGTACTCGTTAGGTCTGTCAGATTCTTCTTTATCTCAGATATTCTCAAATTATAAGAAATTGAAAGATATCCTACAGTAAATTATGTGGCGCTTTGTAATTCTCAAGAAATTCCTGCCAACGTATTATAGGCTACCCTGATAATAGAGGCAAAAGGTCGCTTCGAAATGCCAGCAAATTGTTACCAGACCACACTCTTTCTCTTCCAGAAATCAGTACCCTTAATAGTTACCACAGAGAGAAACCCAAATTCATATTCATATGTTAGCCAGGCCACATTCTGGCAGAAAATATTATGCTAAGTATTTTATTGTGGCCTGGTTTTGTCCTGGAATCTAGAGACAGCGCCTGAATGAACACATCAACTTCTTTTCCCATGTTTTTCTGCTATATCAGCTTCCATATTGGCGTCTAATGAAATTTCTATAATCTCCTTTTAGGTACTTATAATTCGAAATTTTGTGCATCTGTTATGAGGAGTCGTTACGTGTCTTTTTTTTTTCGTTTGCTTCTAATTAACTAAGTAAACCGCGATAGAGTAGTTGGTATAGTGACTAGGTTAAGACGTGGACAACCTAGGAATCGTGGTCCTATTCTCAGCAGAGACATGATATTCATTTCTTCTCCAAAGATTCCAGACCGGTTCTGGGGTCAGCTTGTCTCGTATTCGGTGGGTATTGCGCATGTAAATTTAGCGTGGCGTGAAACTGGCAAGCCATAGGTGTAGGTATCAGTCAATAACACAACAATATCTAAAAATATGTTTAATAAAGGATGATAGTAACTACATGTTTCGGCCTATTGCGGCCATCATCAGGTTTTCATCCGAATGTATGGTGGTAGTGAAATAACCATACCAATCCTATAAAGCACTAACATCATACTTTCGGATGAAAACCTGATGATGGCCGCAATAGGCCGAAACATGGAGTTACTATCATCCTTTATTAAACATCTTTTTAGATATTCTTGTGTTATTGACTAGTACATACACCTATTGTTTATATACACACAACGGGGATGTGTGATTTTAGAACTGGCAAGCCATCACATCTACTTCCGATGTTGATAATGAATGGAGTTGTACCTCTATGTCCCCTTATGTCTTCATGACATGCATATGACAACGTTTCCTTTACCTTTACATTGACCTGAATAACTATGGCTCGTGATGTGAATGAGATGTCCGCTATCTTGGGATGTTACGCAGAGTAGTTTGGTGTATAATTACCGACAAGTAGGCTAAAATTATTGGTCTCATCCTCGAGGGTCAAGCATTCCAAGACTGCTTGACCTTCGAAGGTAGTACCGATAGGTTGTCCCAAAACGGCGGAAACTAACTACCAATCTGCGCTACGTAACAACTTAGAAGAGCGAAAACCTCGAGTTATGTAACGTTACCATCAATGTTGCGTATTAGCAGATATAAGGGAGTTATATATTATTTATTTTTTTAAAAAAATATACTCTTTGTATATTTTTGTTTTTATTAAGGCCACATGCCAGTAAATAACGGTTGGCATACCAGTAATGGCACGTCTATCACAGTTTAAGCAACCGTGTTCTTTTATTTTGCCGTAAGCTCAAATTTTCGGTGTTTGATGTCTTGCCACCATTACCTGATGAGGACTGTTGATAGACTCAAACTTTCACATTAAGTACCGCGTCCTTGTTACTGCCTGACTTCACAGGTATCCAGTCTGCAAAAAGTCGTACACAGTGAACAGAACTCTAAGAGAATTCTACCCTAGACTTATCGCTGTGCCATTTAGTGAAAGTTTCACTGGAGCATCCCACGAATTAATAATTACAAATAATTCAATAATTTTTGAAAGAGAAGTAAAGCTGGCGAGTTAGTTGAATAAAGAGAGACCAACTTGATGTCACTTGCTTTATTTTTTCATTATTTAATGCTCGACATGTTTCGGATGTTAACACATCCATCCTCAGGATCTTGCGACTTATTTGTTGAGCTATTTCATAAGTTGTATTGCTCTGGTTCGATGTGTGTTGGTGTTACCTTGTGGTTTGGCTGGGCTGGTGTGGTATCCGGATACCACGTTGTACCAGAGCAATACAACCCATGAAATAACTCAACAAATAAGTCGCAAGCTCCTGAGGATGGATGTATTAACATCCGAAACATGTTGAGCATTAAATAATGAAATAATAAAGCAAGTGACATC
>Ga0123354_10002277_pt1 | contig 25105 bp, 10 predicted proteins | sample TergutLab28metaG_2_FD_97872 | JGI IMG/M metagenome (GOLD analysis project Ga0123354, IMG submission 97872) | Labiotermes labralis P4 segment gut microbial communities from Petit-Saut dam, French Guiana - Lab288 P4 | ecosystem: Host-associated > Arthropoda: Insects > Digestive system > Gut ...
GGGGGGGGGGGGGGGGGGTGGTTGAGGAGAACAACTCTTGAGCTGTCCATGTGGTGGCTACTTGAATGTTTCCATTTTCTATCATTAAGTTATTGCAGTAGTTTAAATTGTGTTCATAATGTGGCATAATTATTTTGATATGGATGCAACACTATATTTGAGAGCCTAGGGAAATAGGTGGTATAGTGACTATCTTAACACATTTAGAGTTGTGTGCAAAGACAGATATGCCCAGAAAAATTTAAAGACAATCCACATGTTACTCACACCAAAGATTTTGTTGTGCACAGACTATCTGATTTTTTCCATGCACACTTGATGTACCTAGTCCTGCTATACATTCTGTTACAACTTTTATGTAGTCCATAGCTGGAAACAGTGAGGCAGGAGGGTTGTAAGGATGGCTGTTTTTGGATTACTCTCCCTTCAGGTACTTGTGCCAAGGCAGTTTTGCTCACATCTGTCACAGCATCAACATGGGGTGGGGTGTCAAGGAAAACCATGTGGCTGTGATTGCCCTTCACAATTGCGGAAAATCCCATTCTCAAATTTTTGAATTCTTAAAACCAATGAAAATTTTGTGAATGTTCACCTATTGGGCAATTACACGTTATAAGAAACTCTGGAGGGTTGAAGACGGGGCTTGGTCAGTACACCTGAGCAGTGTGAGGGCTGAAGCCCCTATCAGAACAGTGCAGGAGCAGATTTGCCGAAAACTGCTCCGGAAACAGAAGATCATGCCCCAAGAACTGAACATACTGACCCAACCAATGTCACGCCTCATCAGGAATGATAAACACATGAGAGCTCATGGGCACTTGAAGGGACACCTCCTTACTCCTGCTTTGAAGGAGATCCAATGGACAAGAGCAGAGCATCTCCTCCAGTGGCATGCCGAGAATGGGCATGAAAACATCCTCTTCATGGATGAGAAAATCTTCACACAATCACCAGAAGAACAAGATTTATGCTCAAATGTCCCATGAAGTGAAGAAAAGCATTCCAAGGGTGCAGAGAGGCCATCACCCTTTCTGTATCATGGTTTGTTGGGAGTGTCCCATCAGGGGGTGACACCTCTTCATTTTTGCAAGAAAGGGGTGCTGAAGCGTATCAAGACAATGTGCTTCAAGGAATTGTGAAATATCTTAGCACAACCCTCTTCAGTGGTCAGGAATGGGTCTTCCAGCAGGACTCAGCTCCTGTCCACAAGGCCAAGATGACTCAGGAGTGGCTGAGGAGGAATGTTATGGCCTTCTTTAGCGCTGAGAATTGGCCCTCGTGTAGTCCAAACCTCAACCCTCTGGACTATAAACTGTGGGCTGTTTTGGAGGACATGGCATGCCGTAAGCGTCATAGCAGCCTGAAGAGATCTCTCATGAAGACAGCAGCAGAGTTCCCACTGGAGACGGTGTGTGCAGCAACAGCAGAGTGGCCAGAGCATCTCAAGGCTTGCGTTGAGGCAGAGGGCGGCCATGTTGTGTGAAATTATAAATGAAAATTTAACAACTATGACAAATAAATTATTTGGCTCAAAAAGTGAATGTTTTGTTTAATTTTCTTTCTAGGTCACATTGTACTTGTAACAGAACTTATGGCAAAACTAGGTATACATATGTATATGTCCTGTCAATTTTGAGTATAAGTCACTTGTAAAAATGTCCCATATGAAACTCTGAGCATGTTGGTTGAGTATTCTTGGTCTGCATTCTTAATGTGTTCAAATATATGTTCTCTGGATCTTCGAATCTAATAGTTTAAAGATGTTTGGGAAATGCTAGTCTCTGTAATAGTCCAACATCAGCATATTTTACTTTATATTTATATACTCCTCACTGAATCTCACTCTGTCTTCTGTGTGAAAAACTTCTAAACCAGATTTCTTTGTCCTTCATGGAGAGCTGTATTGTGTCAGAAATGTACTATAATGGAGGGAATTCCAGAAGTTGAACATATGTGAATGTGATGTACTGACTTTTTAATTGTCATTGTTTCGTACTTCATCCCAAAAAATTACAAAAGAACGGTTCCCAAAAGATTTCTTGTATAAATGAAAGACTTTTTGTGAAGGTTTAAATAATCTTTATGATTTTATTTCTTATTATAACCAACAAATGCACACTTACGAAACTAATTATCACTACAGTTTGTGTAGTCTATACTCCTACATGTTTCAACACTTTCGTGTCATCATCAGGGAGTTTACAACCAGTGCCTTGCTAAGTTACACACATTCTTCAAATTGCAGCTGTCGGAAATACAGTTTATAAATCAGGATGTTTCGCCTGAAGCTTATATAAGTTCTCAGATTGTAGCTGTTAAAGTCACAAGAGATTGCATAACATTTTTAAAATGTTAAAATATTGTCATTTTTACAATACAATAAAATAAAATCTTTTCGAAGTTACAATCTCTTGCAATCAGTATGTGTTTGTGGCTGCATATACACTCCCATTTTTTTATGCTACTCTTGTGCTGGTCTGGCCAATCAACAGCTGGGATTGTATATGCAGCCACAAACACATACTGATTGCAAGAGATTGTAACTTCAAAAAGTTTTTATTCTATTTTATTGTAAAAACAGTTTAACATCTTAATAATTTTATACAATATCTTGTGATTTTAATAGCTACAATCTAAGAACTTCTAGAAGCTTTAGGTAAAACATCATTTCCAACAGCTGCAATCTGAAGAAACTATGTTACTTAGCGAGGCATTCATTGTAAACTACCTGATGATGACATGAAAGTGTTGAAACATGTAGGAGTATAGATTACACAGAGTGTTGTGATATATACTTTTATAAGTATGCATTCGTTGGTTGTAAATAATAAGATACATGGTACATGTATTAATATAATCTTTATGACGATACATACAAAGAATGTTATAATTAGGATTTAAAGTATCACGTTTTGATGCTCATCTATCCAAACACTTTATACAAAAGCCAGTGCAAGTAGATGTTAACATTTGCAACCTCCCATCTCAGTAATACATTACTTTGAATATGCCTGTTGAGTATGCATATGCATTTCAAGCAGAGGCAACAGATGTACTTGACTGTACAGGAGGAGAGTGATTGATTTACATCATCACCACCATCCGTTGCAAGTTAGTCCTTGAAAGACCTGTTTCGGCCTTGTGTAATAGTATCTTCAAAAGTCTTCCAAGTCATCTTCATCCATTTGGTCTATAATTCAGCATTATTTTTTGGGAAACTGTTGTTGTTCAACCTTGTTACATGTTGTAGCCAATTTTTTAGGTATTTTTGATTTACTTGGTTCGTAGTAGCATCCAGTACCTATTGTCACTGGTGTAAAGTTGTTTTGCAACTTTTTTGGTATGAAACTTGTCTTTTCATTGCTCAAAATTAATACACAGTCAATGAGGAGTGAGGTACATCCACATTCCTGGGAAATATGTTTACTTCTGGCAGCATAATGATATAATAATCTGATGACATGATTAGGGAAACAGTTTTGGGTGGAGTATCTTTCTTGCTGTAATATGTATTTTTTTAAAGGACGTAAATTTTTAAATGTAATCAAATTAGTCATTTTGTAATGGAAACTAAGGTGAACCATCAAATCAAGGTTTGAGGCAAGTGTTAGCAATGATCTTACAGAATTGAAAGAATATGAAGAGATGGCACTGGTGTAAGAAACTGCAAAGTTTCTGTTACAGACTAAGATTAATTTGGTTTTTATAATTAGACACAAATAGTTGCAAATGGTTCCTGTTGTTAGAAATTCAGGTGTGGAATTCCACTTGGATGTCTGTTAAATAAGTCCAGAAGGTAACAGGTGCCTGACTGGCTTACAAAAGTAGCCATGTGAAGTGAATTCTACAGGATTGTATTAATTGGACTGACTCATACGTGTCCATATTGCTTAATTCATTCAGGCCTATCAGTGTTTTGTACATTGATAGTGTACCTCTTCGCTGTTCCTACTATAATAATGTGAAAACTGAAAATACTTAACGGTTGTGATACTGGATTTCTGTTTGCTCTTCTTGAGAGGTGAGAAACAATGGAAGATACGTGTAACCAATGTTATCTTCCTGAAACACCACCAAAATGCAGGCTGTGAATAAAAAACTGTTTTCTGTATCGTAAAAGTTGAGTTACTGGAGAACGGAGAGATAGTACATGAGATAAATGTAGATGGAAGTTTGTTTTTAAGTTTGAAATAGAGTATATTATTACATATAAAATAAGAAGTGGTTGTCAGTAGTTTGTGTGACAGAAAGAGACGAAGTGTTGTGTGATAATTGTTAAACAGAAACGTGGGTTTGTTCATTTATTGTTGCAGAGAATTATTTATACATGGGAATAAGTGGATGTGAAAAATGTATGAAGAACATATGTTGGAAGATGTCTGGGACACAAATCTGGTGCCTTTTTCAGTCAAAGAGAAGTTGGAGCATAAGGTGCATCGGAGTGAAATGCGCAGTGTGGTGTTTTGTAAGGTGCTGAATTTTTTCGTGTACTGGGAACTTTGAGCTCAGACACTGCATATAGTTTCCTCTGTATTGAAACCAACTTGAAGTGATAGTAAGAAGAAAATAACCGTCCGTTTTTAAAAATGAATGTAAATTAAATCTGTAGTTTATTCAAGGTGAACATAATATATATAATACTATGAGTAGAAATAAAAGGCTTAAAATATTAAGTGATAAGTGCTATGGTTTATATTCAATATAAATCACAAGATTTGTCAATTATGTTTCCACAAAATTTCTCTCTTTCTGTCCTGGGGCTGCAGCTTGTGTTGCAACATACAAACTGCCTAACAGGGACATCAGTTATTGGATATGAATATTCAGGCAGTATGCCATGCAAGTAGCATGTAATCTGTGGAAACAGGGTTTACATTTGAACTGAATTAGACATTCTAGGGTCCATAATTCCCTTGAATGTAAACACCCAGGATGTAACTTAAAATTCCGAAAGAGAAGTGGAAACTAATCAAAATGCCTGGAAACTTGAAGGAACATTGTGCTGGATATGTTACATGGTAAGGATAATGAACCAAGATTTCTGCATAATAAGATTTACAGTTTAGAATGATTATCCCTTATGTCCTTCCCACTTTGGAAGTGGCCAATGTAAGAGTGATGATGTTTTTAGAGGTACATACATATTACTACAGATTTTTACACACTACTCCATAATACTACTGTCCTGCCTGATTGAAGCAGAGAAATAAATTCCATTTCTTTGAATGTTTACTACAGTGTTCTGAATGATCCACTAATGACAGCCATGAAAGGTGTCGTCATTTCTGTAATGTTGCATAGTAACAGAGATTCCTAAAATATAGGTGTTCTTGAATTTTAACAGGTAAATTGTGGTAACACTTATTATTAAGTCAGTATAATTTTTTTTGTAATTCCCCTTTCCCTTCCCCCACTATGTCACATGTAAGTAATTTCGTAATTTTTTTAAATAAGGAAATAGACAAATGGAAGTGTAGTGTCATATGCTGCTACAGTTTCGTTCCAATTTAGAGACATTTAAGTACTGTATGTAGGTAGCATTTTGTTACTGCAATCTTTTTTGCCAGATATTGCCTTATCTTAAAAGGGAAAAGAGTGTTAAAAAATCTGTATCCCTCATATTTAAAGTGGAAAATTAAACATGTTTGCATAACGAAAACTAAGATGTATTCACTGCAGCTTTTTTAAATGAAATAACTTTTGTTCTTTTTTATCAACCATTTACCATTGAATTGTTTGAGACTCATGATGTTTTAAGATTTTTCCCTGGGGCTCAACACATAACAGCACTGCCTAGACAGACACGCAGAAGGGATCGCATTTATAACTCAATGTATGAGGGCACTGGCATTCACCAGCAATGAATGTCATGCTGAGAACTGCAGACATGATTCCACACTGCCAATACTAACTACCATATGAAAATGTGCTGCCCATACACTTTAGAAAACGATTGGAAAGTCCCAACAAAAGTACTAAATGATTTATGTGTGCATGAAGTTTTTTCTTTGTTTCTTATAGGAAAAATAGCATTCAACATGTATTTATGAGAACAGCATATGTGGTCCTACTGTATCTATCTTAGCTGTTTCTTGTTGGTCTTCTTAACCCCTTCTGTGAGTAGCCCTGATCTACAGCCATTATCTTCCTTTTGTATGTTCTTCACATTAAACTTAAAGAACATAACAGTTTATAAATAAATGCTGTTCATTAGTGCATATGTTCAGTACAGGATGTCCATCTATGAGCTTTACAATTGTACTCTTGTTTTACAGCACACTTATCATTGAAAAATAAGAACTTGTGAAAGATCAACTTGAAACCTGTTAAAAGAAATTATCAGATTTTAGTGTGAGTGCCACACTTCTGGCAGGACCATGGTCAGTTCTTGTTTAGGCATCCTATGATGCATGTCTTTAGTTTTTCTAGTGCCACCAGCAAATCTCGAAGAAAAATTCTTCAATGTGAGGTCTGTTGATATTTTGGAGGGCCCCTGTAGACACAACTATTGTTCAAAAAATGCTTGTTCTGAGAAACAGTGCTGTACTGGGTGGCTTTCTTGCACACAAACTGAAACTTGTTGCACCATCATCACAACAGACTTTATTTTTTGCTGGCCCTAAATACAGATGAATGTAGCTATACCTAGTGACCACAGGGTGCACTATTCTGCAATCAAAGTGCTAAGTTGAAGCTTTTAAAGTCTGTACTTCCAGTTGATAATGAACTGTACCTTAAATGTGCTGTGAGTAATGCATGATTAGAATCATTAAGATCATTTATGGATTTCCTGTATTATTTGGCATTAAATTTGATCTTAACCTTGTGCGTGAACATCATTGTTCCATACTGAATTTACTGCACCATCATAAAATTCCATTTATATTGTAGCATGGTGATTAAATGCAGTATGACTTTGCAGAGTAATGATGATAATGTACACTGTACCAGACAGAGAAGGGGTTAATAGTACATTTAGGTATCATTTTTTGTGGCAACTAAGTCAGTAAAGAGAACATACCCAACAAAATTCATAATTTGTTTACTGACGTAATCACAGAATCTGGAAATCTGAAACAAACTGAAGGCCGCATGTACAGAGTGAACTAAATGCAGCAAATGCAATGTTTGGTTTGTTATGGTGTATGAGATTTTTTGGCGTTCATGAAAATTTGCTTCTGCTGCTCAATTTATATGGATTGTGTGCCTGAAAGACACTGCCACATATGTCATCATCTTATACTGGAAATTGTATCAACCTTCTTGTGTTGTGATAGTTGACATACAATAATCAGATGGAGTCACGAAATTTAACAGAACAGGATTAGAATATTGCTTGGCTTAGTTGTCACAAAATTCGTAACAATCTAAATGTAATTAATCAAGAGAATCAATGTCAGTGTTGTGCACTCGATATCTTTGATTTCTTTATGTAACTCAGATAATTAGTGTTCAAAGTGTGACACTTGGATAATTTTAATGATAATTAGGAAACAAACCCATTTGGTGCTGCAGTGACTAACGTAACTTTGATTTTGTTTAATCTATTCTGTTTTCTGCCAAGAAGTGCTGGATCAGTATGTGTATTTCCTGCACAAAACATGTGTGACGAAGTCTGAGAATTATTGAATGTAGATGATAATGTGTGATAATTATTGCTGCTGAATTGTTGAGTTGACTGTACCTAGAAATAGGGATATGTGACTGCTGTTTGAAACTGTGGACTTCATTTTATTTATTTCACATCACTCTCCGACCCAAATATAAAAGTGAGGGAATCTGTTTGCATTCATACAATCCATAGGGGACAGCCAGCTATGCTGGTCTCTGTATCTCTTCCAGAATTATACTAAAAGAAACTTACATTTTACTGTCAGACATGGCTAACTGGACTGACAGTATGCATAAAAATGTGTACCTGCAGTAATGTCCGTAGGAACATTATCATGAAGGGACTGAGATGTTACATATGCTGGTACGTTGGGTTTCATGGCCATGTAATAGAGGGTCAACATTTCATCATCTGTGGATAGAGAATGTTAAACTCCCTGGTTCTGGGGGAGGTTGGCAGCCATATTTTAGTTCAAAGGCAGTGGTATTATTAGGAATAAAAATTCTTTACTCCAAGACCCTGACTATGCACAACTTCCACCATTGCAACACAGCTGTTAACAGGTTAAATATAAGCAGAATTACAGAAATGAAGCCCAGTGGTTAAGTGATATTAGATACTGACATTCCACATGCAACTTTTAGGCACAGTATTGGCAGAGAAGGGACTGGAATATATTATACAAGTTCTGGTTGTTTCCCTCAGTTTTATGATAATGTTCAGCACAGTTCAGAAAGAGTAAAAAAAAACAATAACTGAAATAAATGTGCACACTTACATGTTATGGTATTTATTATTACTGCATCCAATTTTTGGAATTGTCTGTCACTAGTTAAAAAGGAAATCTTTAGCAAAGTACTCAGTATCTGTATGACATGTGTAAATGCACTAATTATAAATTGCATATACCATGCGAAATCAAGTACACATGGTCACCTTTTTCCTCTACACAAGTAGAACTAGCGGACTCCATATGTAGAGTTTCAGCCAGATTGATTGGGCCTCCCCCCCCTCTCTCTCTCTTGGGGGGGGGGGGAGGCATACTGCAGTGACCTGTTTTGTACTTTTAGTTGATACAGAGTATTGAACCATCTGCTTCAGAGCCATGGCTTCTTCAAAATTAATTTAGAAGGTATAAATGTATGGCAACACTAATATTTATTGCATAGTTTGCGACATGGTTAAGGTTGTAACATGCTGACAGAGTATGATATTTGTGGATGCCCAGGTTCAGTTCTGGAGGCAGGCCAGTGACATTTATGGTAGACATTGCAGTGGAACAAGTTTTTCATCTAATGCTTGTCAGTTATTCCACCAGTGCTAAATGTTCACTCAGGGGAGGTACAATGGGCAACAATACCAAGGGGCTGTTTAAAAAAAAACAACAAAAATGTGCTTTGTAAAGTAAATTATTTAATTCATACCTAAATTTAAGTGAGATACCTTGCTGCATGTTGCCACACAACCCTTATACTAACCTTCTGGCATACAGTGAGCAACCAGACATGTACTACATGTGCAGCACTTCTGCTTTGTGTCTGGGGATTCTGTGTTCAAGTCTGAGCAAGGATACCAGCTATCTTTATGGGTCTTCTGTTTTCGTTACCCTTCCATGCACCCACATTGTGTGTCAGTACTTGAAACTAGGCTTGTTAGTTACATCTATTGCCTTTGCAGTTCATTTGGTAGTCATCCTACCATAATAACCTCATCTATTGAAAGCAGCATTAACATAACCATCTGGAAGAGTATAAAACAAGTTAGGAAATGTATGCAAAGATTAATTCTTGGGTATGCATTTTGTATTCCCTCTAATATAAAATTTGTCAAAGTCAGTCCTTCAAAAGATAGTTCATGAGTTTGTTTCATGATATAGAACACATCTCTTTTTTGCTTAGTTGTCTCAAATTGTTAACACTCTTCAAAACACCTTTATCAGAAGATAAAAGTCTTCTAGAAATGACTCTGTCGATTGACAGTCACATGTTTTGGAGCAGCTTGGTGCCTCCATAATTAGGGGAGTATAACAAGAACTACCCTGCAGGTGGGGGCAGAAAGCTTCTGCAAAACATCTTTATGATATGACACATGTCATCCCAGAAGCCTTGAATGTTCATCAACACTGATGTGTGACCTGTATCTACAGTGGCTTGGTTATTTACAACGTCCTTCAGTTTCAGTATCATCAGTAGATATCGGGTGTCCCCTACATTTTAGTATGTTGATGTCTTTGTACTGGTGGCAGCATACCTTACATGTTGCTTAGTACAATATAAAATTCTTATGTTTGGAATTTTCCAAAAGAAGTGAATAATTTGTGTCATTTGTTTTTTGTAACTTGAAATTTAAATTCTTGTACATGAATCAGAACATTAAGTGGAGTGTGCATTTTATTATATAAAATTTCAGTACTAAAGTGGATGACAGGTTAAAATGAAATGTAAGGATGGTTTCTGCTTATCATTCAGGGTTTCCCCAAGTCATCATCAGCCCATCTGACAGCATGTCTGTTCTCTGTTGTATATTCATGATTCAGGCCATGTTCAATGATCTGGGTATCCTGTGTGATGAGAAAACCAGCAAATAGATGTGACTAATGCTGTGAATGTTGATAGTAGGTGGCATATTATGGGAGGTCAAACTTTGAAGTCCTGCAAATTTATGGGAAGAGGAAAATGTTTTTGATGTGTGGAAGCAATGGCATAATCTTTAGAGGATATGGTATTACTATGATGAGAACTGAAATACCCTCCCCTGTCCCTGTCCCTCAGGCATGTGCACACACACACACACACACACACACTTTAAGAGACTAACTGTTATACAGTTACTTTGAAATGTTAACTGATCCGTAATGGTGATTTTGTTAAAAGGTGTTAACACTTTTGGCATTTTGTGCACAAACTGTGCAGAAGCACCAACATTGACATATGTTGAAATATGCTGATGTTAACGCAATAGTGTATAACATGGTAGAATTAATGATATCAAATTACTGTATATTCTGCATTTGCAGTGTTGCTGCAAATATGTTTTGTTTGTTTTGGAATTCACAGGAAGGGGCATAATAACCAGTCCTTACGTAGAACTTTATTTTGTGAGTTCTCTGAGAACTCGGCTAACAACTAAATTTTATTCCCAGGCTTTGAGATAAACTATGCTATTTATATAGAATGATTGTTTACAAAGTCTTTCTCTCATAAGTTTTATGAGAATTAAAAAAGTTCATGTAGTTCTTGATATGTTAGGTGAAGTTTCATGCTCTAAACCTCCTGAATATGACCCTGAAATCTGTAAAAACTTGCTTAAATGAAACAATCCAAGTTTCTTCTGTAAGCAGTAACCCAACACACAAACAAAACCAACCAGTGGGTCAGACCTGTAGGACATTTGGACCTTACATTTGTTATTCAGTTCTTACATACGTAATTCTGTCCATTACATAGCACATACCCTGTAAGATGTGAGGTTCACACAGTGGTGAATATCAAGATTGCAGACTACTGGAATGTTGCACTGTGTAGGTTGGTTGATTTGGAGGAACTTGTTTCCTCCATCTTCAGGGCAGATGATGGAGTAGTTTTCTTCAAAATGTTCGTACTTAACTGCCAAACTAAATGACATCACATTTCAGATCATCATATGAACATGCCTTATGAAAGAGCTGAACATTCATGATGAACATATTGCTGACATAAGGCTAACAGCATTGTGAATTTTATTAGTGAAATACTAAAATAGGTGTATATTAGTATTAGTGCAGTGAAAAAGTGCAATATGTACCACTTCTTCCATTATTGTGGTATGTCCTTTTTATATTTTAGGACTTCATTTCATGTCCCTCTCTAATTTTTATTTACATACGCATACACGTCACTTGCTGTTGTGGGTACAAATAAGAAGGAATTTTAAATTTATGATTTTCTGGGGTGTGATACCACGTGGTTTAATTTGGAGGCAGTGGGTTCCTCCAGAACATTATTGATCATAAAGTGTGTGTTGTAAGATCTCTAAATGTGTCATGTGAAAATTACAGATTCTTAAAGTAATGATTCTACTGACAAGATTTATCTCATGCAACTACACTTTCTGGACCATCACAGACAGTTTGGGCAGGGTTTTCATTGTGTGAACACCCTTCTGAATGAAGCTCTGCTTACTGTTTTATAAATGTGTATCACAAATAAGATGTGAATTTTAAACATATTTTATTAGCTCTCACTTTGTAAAATGAGAGAATGTGGTGTGAAATGAAAGAAGTAAAGAACTCAGTTTCAAATATTCTACTTGGGTACCTGGCATTATAGTGTTATGTATATAATTTGTATCTCAGCTTAACCCAGACTTATATTGAAGAATATGAAGAGTGTAAGGGGTGTTGAATTGATAAAACTCCGGATTTAAGAATTTTTAAAGGAGAGCATCCCAGTAAGTAGATTTATTTACCACTGCAGCTCTGTACAAGCCTTTGCTGGTGTTACTGTTAATTTGTTGTACTGTTATTGACCCCAGACATTCAAACTGTAGTTACTTTAACTGTAATAATACTGTTCATATAGCTTACAGCATAATGTACAATCTCTTGAGTGATATGACAAGTTTTGTTAGTAGTATGTACAAAATGGTTGCCTAATAATGTTCTGACCTGTTTATATGAACAGTGTTCCAGACACTACCAGCATCTAAACTGTCATGTATAATTTAACTTTAATAAAGTAGGTTGTTGTTGGATTTAAATAACTATGTGGAGGCCACAGGAAGAAGTTCCATGGTTGCTGGGATGAAAAGTTCCAAGAATTTTTCACTGACTGTCTTGTATTTGCAGGCTTGAACCAGGCCCACACACACTCATTGTGTTTATGGCCCAGTGGAGTCCATCTTACACCAGCAAAGGGTGAATGATATTAAGGGTGTGGACATTTACACCATTTTGTATACAAGGAGCTACATGACCTACTGTTTGGTGAACCGTTGGTTGCCTTGCATCGTCTAATTATGCATTAATATCCCAGGTCTGCTCTTCCCCCTGCCCAGTGATTAGCCTTAGTGGATGCAAGTGTATAAGAAAATAAACATCTGCAGTGTTCCAAACCTGTTGTAATTAGAAGCAGCCATGTGGCTACTCCTTATGGATGTTGGCTGTAAGTAATGCAGCTCAAATCCCAGATGCCACTGTATGTAACCTGTGGGGAATGGAGCAGCTATACCATTTGGATTGGTCTTGAAATATAATTTTTCCCATGTTGCACTGGTTCACCTGTTTGTCATTAATGTGCAGTACTGTTTACTGTCACCAGTGATGATGTTTGTTTAAAAATGTCCACGTTCTGTGCAGTGAATTTGGTCACAATATTTATTCCAACAAATGCACAACAATAAAAGGAGAATAGTTTATAAATATATGAACTCCTCCTACATGTTCTGGCATTTGTTTGCCATCTTCAGGGAGATGGTTAACAAAGGAAAGAGTAGTGGCTAATTATGTTACAGATGCACAGATATAATGCTGAAATACATATTAAAATGTGTAAAACTTGGAAATAGTTTTTGTGTGTTCATAAGTATCGTGATACTTTATATGCTCAAATGCACACAAACATCTGTGTCAGACGTATCCATCTTGTCCTTGTCATTCATGTTTTCAGGAAGTGCAGTTCTTGTTCTAGGGAAATTATGAATTGCAGCAACCTTTTACACCAAGTCCACCCCATTGACCACATGTCTCAGGTACGAGATTTTTGGTACTGCAGACTTGCATCTTACAGCACTTAATTTGAACTTGGCATCTCTGTTCCTTCCACATACTGTCTGCAGAGCATCAGAATCATGTCCATTAGCTTGTGAGAATTGCTTGGCACTCCTGCAAGCTGAATTTTTAGTGGTAGCTTTTTAGTAATGTAAGCCATTTTTTTCATTGTTACCTGCCTGCCATCAGAGACAAATTGTTATGTCCAGAACAGGCGTCTGTTTTGTGGATTTCAGAGTCCTAATATTGGTACAGAAACAGCTCTAGATCATTGTCTTCTGAATGAGTATCATTGGTGCAAAGTACATGGGCTCTGTATTTGCTGTCTTAAGCAACAATCTGCTTATTGCACTTTAAAGAGTGTGGTGTAATGGTACTCCTTAGTTCATGTTAATTGTCTTGTTGGGCTATTGAACATATCAGTGTATGTAGTCCTCAAAAGTGGCAGGATTAAGTGTTTTTCTTCCATGCCTAGCATAAACTTTACCTTGAATGTTCTCTTGATCTGTGCCTCATCCTTGTTTTGACTTGTTTAAGCACTACCTTGTATTCTTGGTGCAGTTGAATTTTTCCAATGGTTCTTCCATCAACATTGCTTCCCTGACCACTGAATTCTTTAACATCTTATGCTGCATTTCCTTGGGTCCTAGTGCACATTATTAAACACATGGCACATGTCTTTTGCAGTTGTGTGATGTGGTCTTGGTTATAAATTAGATTCAACCATTGATTGATGCAGTACAGTATGTGTGGTTGCTGTTGAAAGCACTGGTGCGGCTTGTTTTTATTCTATTGAATCATTTTGCACAGGTTCATATGAAGTATAAAATGCAGAACTGATTTCACTGCATGGAAATAATATACCCCAGGTTCTTCATAAGGGTCAGTCACATACGAGTATGAGTAAATATGAGTACCAAGTTAAATATCCATTAACTATTATTGAGATTATGATGTGGTTAAATAAATTGGTGTCTTAGTAAGGTATAGTCAGATGTTGAGTCAACTGACCACTAACTGCATTATGTACAGGCACCGAGGCTCTACACAGGCCGCACGGCCCATAGGAGAAGTAGAGGTATAGCTTTACTCTTTTGTGACCATGGCACTAGAAGGGGGTGAGGGGTCAGCGTCACATATGCTGGCTCCCTTACATGCAGAGGAAATGGCCACCTAACTAGGCAGTTATAATAGGTTGTGCAGCTCCTTATATACTACTAGGAATGATTGTCATCAACCTTCTTTTTGAAGACATTCACCTTTTGTTGGTATAATGTGGACTCCACTGGGCCATAAGGAACAGGTTATTACTTCTGTTTGTGATCCTGGTTTGAACCTGCTAATGCAACATCAATCATCCCACAGCTGTTGCTTGTAAAGAATTCACATTAGTTTGAAGAGAAAGTCTAGATGGCCTGGGGTTGGAATATGGAGCAGAATGCAGGAGCACAAGTGGAGGTAGATGTGGAGGCATCAGTCCATGGAACTTTCATCTAGGTCACAGTTTTTGTCTCAATCCTTATACACCTGACTTGTATATGATCAGCATAATTTGTTGTGGAATTGAGGAAACTTCAAATAAACTGTATCTCCTTTATTTTTCAGTTTTCTTTCTTGTTACTTAACAGATGTAAATAATGTTATCTTGTTAATTAATTGTACAGGTAACTGTAAGAAGTCTTGTATTTTCCCTCAATATTTTGTAACTATTGTTTATTTCAAAATACCTGATTTTAATTGAATATTGATGTAAATATATACTGCATCTTTGTGTAATGAGTTGATGTTGATTATATAGAATGTTACTCAGCGTAAGGAGGTAGGAACTATGGTTTGTCTATAGATGTATTTCTGTTCGTGCAATATGTACAAGCCAACCAACGGTGTATGTATGATGTATAAGTTGAGTTTAATGTAGACTCTAACAACTAAATTAATTTATTTAAATTTTCAGTTATTCTGGAACATAATATAATAAAAACCTCTGATTTTCCAAGTGCAGGTTAGCTTTGATATGGCTGCAGAATTTTTATATTTCTTTAAACAGAATGTGGTTGGTGGCATGAACCTCAAATTGTTTTAATACTGAATTCATTTTCAGTGCTGTATTGATCCAGGTGCTGAATGCCATGTATAAGAGATATATATCAGTATATCCTGTATTTTTTTCTAGGGAATGGTGTTCATTTTGTGACTTGCTTCCTATTTTACAAGCTTCAGTTGTATCATATATAGAGCTTTGAAACCCATTTCCTGGTAAAAGTGTAATGAAATTTAATGATGTTTCTTACAGCACCATCTTCCAGTTGTAAAAAGTGCCATTTTATGTAAAATTACTTTTCTAACATTATAATTCATTTTTCTAGTATCTAGGTTTATTGTAAAGAGCTGCAGTGTTATTGTTTCTTCCCTCTCTTTTTACAAGGTCAGTTGCAGTATTATTACATGTTAGGACGGCTATCATTTCATAAAACTAAGTGTATGAAATGACATATTCACTTTCGTTTTAGCTTTTAAATCAATTATTTAGTCATGGAACATCTGTAATAATACAACTAATAATAATCACAATACAAGCTTATGAAGGTAACATTGCAAATGAAATGTTCTGCATAGCATTGATTTAACTGTTAGAAGAGTAAAACAGTTATGTGAAGTGAGATAAGTATGAAGTAGAAACACAGTGATGGGTAAATATTTGTATATTACTGTACTTGTACAGAGTTATGGTAAAAAAAATCTTTGGGCCTGGTACAGTCCTTTGTTAGTGGATTGAAGCAACAAATACGCAATATTATATTACATAATGATGTTGAGGATGTACTGTATGGAGGTCTTGAGGTAACTTGTATTACATAGGGCAATAATTTAGTTTTGTGCATGAATGAACTAAAGTTGCTAAGTTTGTAAGAGGTAGGTATTGACTTCCCCCAAGACCTCTCATTGAGCAGTGTAAACTTGGAACAAAATGGTGCAGAGAAATGATAAATCAACCAACTGTAAATGGAAAATAATAATGACTTGTTCTATTTTGTGCAGTAAACAGACACCACAAAGTAAAAATGGTGTACTTCTTTCTTCCCAATGCCAGTACTCCCCCCCCCAGTGTGCACACTACCAAGAAGCTATATATAGTGTACCAGTAAGCTTGTTGTATATACCACGTCACACAGTCACATCCCAGATGTCTGGCATCTTCAAACTTTTGCAATTAACAGTTCAAGCTTTTTTTTGGCTGTGCTTAATATCATGATCAGTTCTTCACACTACATTTCTGACTGTTGGCCTTGAATGTCAGCTGCTATTGTTACTCATTTTTAGCTGAACTGGCAAAACAGTTGTTAAAAGTGACTATTTGGTTTGTCATGTCTGTCCACATGGAATACCTCTGCTCCCACTGGATGGATTTTATGGTTTTTTACAAAAAAAATCTGTCAACCATATTCTGCTTTTGTTAAAATCTGATGAGGTAACACAGACGTTTAACATGTAAATTTATGACTGTCTAAAAAATTTTATAGAGAGAATCATAACACAGTTCAAATCAAATATTTCAAGAAATTGTGTCATTTATGACTGTCAGGTAATTAAGGCAGAATACAAGCATATGATGTAATCTGCTGGCAGGCATACAAAAACCTTGAATTATGCAATGCACTGACTGTCAGTATGATCTTTTTAGCCTTACTGTTAATGGCTTTTATTTTGTGAATGGTGATGCAATATAATATGTGCAGAACTAAATGTGTGAAGACAGTGAAATAGTGAATTATTCCTTTCAAAACAGGTATGTACAATTACTGTATTGGAATTAGAACAGTACAGAGTGGATAAACCAGAATGTCTGTCTGATACAAGAGTCTGAGAGACAGGACAGTTCAAACAGTAAACTAACCCCTATACCAGGGAATTATGATTCCTGGCAGAGGATAAATTTTTAGTGAATAATGGGGCTGTTTCCCTGGGGATGCAGCAGCTCAGGCATGAGGCTGACCACTTAGCTCCAGCTACAGCCAAGGTTAAGCTGTACCTCCATATTCTTCATGTTTTGGTGCTTAATTAAGCGGAGGGAAAGGTTTATGTTTAATAGTCCGTCAAAACACTACAAAAATGCATTCCACACAGAATAAATAAATATTAGAATTCCATACAAAAACTAACTGAAAAACGGAGGGAAAGCACAACGCTTCATTTACAATGTAGTACACATCCAGCTGAATAGGCCAGGTAGCTCAGCCGGTATAGCGACTGACTATGGGCTGGATGGTCCGGGATTGAATCCCGGTGGGGATGAGGTTTTCCGCCCGTCCAGACCGGCCCTGGGGGCCCACCCAGCCTCCTGTAATATGGGTACCGGGTCTTTCCCGGGGTTAAAGTGCTGCCGGGGCGTGCTGCTGACCACTCACCCCCTTCTAGTGCCACGGTCGTGGAAGAGTAGAGCTATACCTCTACCCACCCTCTGGGCCACACCTGGCCTGTAACGGGATCACTTTACCTTTACACGTCCAGCTGATGAGAAATACTCTGCAAATTGTTCTTGAATTTTATATCCTGCCACAGCTGATTTCCAGCCACTTTTGTTTAAACTCTGAAAGGCTCTTAGATTTGTTGTTTCCTCTCTCCATGATCCGTAAATAATATCACCATTTGAAATGTCCTCAGTATCAAAAGTTCCTTGTGGGCTGTACAAATTATTCAAGGAATCACTTTTCCTTAGGAAGTTATGCAAATGGACACATGCAAGAAATCACACTTCTTGCTTTTGTTGGGTGCAGGAGGAGAGGTTTCCTGAAGATGTGAAAAACAGATGCCATAATACCAAATGTATTTTCCACAACACTATGAGCTTTAGATAACCTATAATTGTATGTCCCTTTCAGTGATCCTTTCACGTGTGTACCAGGAAATGGTTTCATCATATTTTCTTTCACAGAAAATGCATCATTACATACAAAAACATAAGGTGTTGGATTTTCTTGTCCTGACAGTGCTCTTGGAGGTGGCAAGTTCAGTGTTCCATCATACAGTTTCTTGGCTAAACATTGGTCTACCATTACACCTCCATCAGATGTCCTATGCTGACACCCCACACTGGCAAACAAAAATGAATGTGTTGCATTTACTGCTGCTAGGAGAACAATATTGGAAGTTCCTTGCAATATTCACTTCCATTTTTGAATGGTGCTTGTAGCTCATTGTGCTTCCCATCAAGTGCTCCAACACAATGGGGAAAATTCCAAAGATTTTCATACTCCTCAGCTACCTGCAGCCATTTATGAGGTGAATCTGGTGTCTTGATTGTAGAATAAACAAACAAGATATGTAACATCGTGGGATGTGTATCCAGTGAGTAACCAGTCAATAGTGAGACACACAAAGACAAACACTTCAGTACACCTGCCACCAGATCCATATACTATAATATGGTGAGTGTACCATGTTTTAAAATCAGAAGCAGAACCAACCAGGAAAATTTTTAAAGAAGTTATCAAATATACAATAACTTCTACAAGAGACACACAGATGAAGAATAGCAGAGCTATCTGATGGATAATTATCATGGGCTAACTTTGATAGTAAGAAGTACACTGACATATTTTGAACATTTCTATAACAATTATATGTTGACAATTTAACAGTAACACAATGAAAACAGTAACACTAAAATTTTTGAATCTCAAAGACAACCACAAATAGGTACAAAGAACATGTTCCTAAAATCAAGGGTGTATACAGCTACTATATTGCATGTGAATTGTATATTCACATGACTACATAATATCAGAAGTATAAACTTATCTAAGCCCAAGCATTACCATTCTGTGTACATTTTGCCCTGATGATGACATGTAATGATGGAAATATGCAGGAGATTCATTTTGTGCTGTTTAAAACTGGTACCTGGCACCAGGCAGAAAAAAGTTTGCTATCATTGTTACACATTGCTGTTGATACATTCTTTCTGTGTTGGTCATTCTGCATACTGTCAGTATCTTACACTATAGACTGCCATAGGTAGGATGACTAGTGAATAATGAAGTGAAAAGGATTTACAAGACTCTGATCATGATCAAATCACATCAGTTTGTTTCAAGTTACTGAGGCAACTACAAAAAATCTCATCCAGGACAGCTGAGATTGAGACTTGATAAATGGAATGAACATAGGTTACAAGGAAAATTTAAAATTCATCTCTACTTATTTGGCATATGTAAGCAGTTTTGTTCCTTTAGCGTCAATGTGACATGTTTTCAAATTCCATTCTGTGCCAAGTGCTGATATACTTTACACAGACCAATGGCATGTGCCTGTTCAATATGTAATTGGGAATCCATAATTTAAAAATACAAAATTTGAAAACTAATATCATTACTGTATTTGAACACGTAAATAAATGACTTAAAGTTAATATGTTATCATTCAATTTTGACAAACTGTATTATACACAATGATATGTTCATGATATGAATAAACATTGCATATGACAGCAAATCAATCACTAATATTTATTCATTCCATTGGCATGTGCAGAATGCAATGATTCCTTGCCATTCTCAGGAGCTTCTTCCATTCCTCTCTGTCATATAACCCTTTCCTTCCACCCTCCCTCACTTCATCTTGCCATCAATTCCTTGGTCTACCTCTCAGCCTTGTTGTTTCGAAATTCATACATAATACTTTTTTGGTAATTCTATTTTCTTCCATTCTTTGTACATGCCCAAACCAACATAATCTATTTAACCTTATAGTCTCTGTTATAGTGGGATTTTTTAGCCATTGCATAAGTTTCTTTATTGGTTAATATTCTCAAATATTCTTTTTCATTGTCATATACTGGGCCTAAAATTCTTCTATACACTTTCCTTTCAAAAATTGTTGTTTTCTACCTCTCTTTTTAGTATCCAGGTTTCTGACGTATATGTTAAAGTTTTGTCTATTATTGTGTTCTTAAGTCTTAATATTAGTTTTTTAGATGTATTTTTATTTCTAAAAAAATGTTGTAGCATGAAGTATGTTTTGTTAGCATTTTTTATTCTTTCTTGTAAATCTAATTGGTGATTGTTATCTTCATTGAGTATAACACCTAGATATTTAAAATTGTCAACTCTTTGAAATGTATAATCTTTTATTCTTAACTGTCCTATTTTATTTTGAACTGTTTTTCTGTTCCACTATCATATATTTTGTTTTTCCTTGGTTTATGGCTTTCTGGCAGTGTCTTCTATTTCTACAAAACATTGTCTTATTTCTATTTCATTTTTTCCAATTAATACAATGTCATCTGCATATGCTAATACACTCAATTGTTTTTTACCAATCTTTATACCACTAGGTACAATTTTTATACTTTGTATCACTCTTTGTAATGCTAAGTTGAATAATATTGGTGACAGAGGGTCACCCTGTTAGTCACTAATATTACTAATACAAAATTTCACAAAATAGTTAATGACAACATCTTATCATGAATAAGTCACACAGATCATATTATACCTAAATTAAATGCAGCGTATTGTGCAATTAGAGTGGTCAAACCCTTTAGGTCACAAGATAACTTGAAGATGGTTTATATTCGTATCTTCACTGCATCATGACTTATTGAATAATATTTTGGTGAAATGCTTCATATAACATTAATATTTTCATATTACAAAAAAGGATAATCAGAATTATTTTGAGTGCCAGTGGTAAGAGATATCAGTAGGGAATTTTTTAAGAAGTTAAAAATGTTTTCTTTTTATTTGCAGTATACTTTCACTTTTATTATTGGTGGTTAATAATAAAGATCACTATAAAGTAAACTCTCAGATTCACAGCATCAACACCAGACAAAACTCTAACCTTTATCGATCATTATCATATATAACATTTCAAAGTGGAACCTATTATTTTGGCATCAAGGTTTTTAAAAAACTTCCTTCTCATATTAAAATCTTGTCTCATAATGTGAAACATTTTAAAGAGGATTTGAAAAAAACTATAAAAACTATCTTTTTTAAATTCTTTTACACTAGAGGAATAGTTTCATAGTAATAAACTATAAACATCTTGGTTTATTACCTTCTATTTTTATACCAATTTACTGTTTACTTTTAACAATTTAAACAGCACTGAATGTTATTCATGCTTGTGTTTTTCTAATATATGTCTTGATTTTAGCACTGTTATCCAAGTACATATAAATTTTATTATTCATGCTAGTGCTTTTCTAATACATTTTGATTGAGACATACACATATTTTGTTCATTACTAGAACTTTTGATTATATTGTATTGTGCAACATACTACTTTCTGTTATGTACTCATGGAACTATTTTGACTAGTTCTAGTCAACAGTTTTTTTAACCTAATATGTAAGGTAAATAAATTAATAAATAAATACCGTATGCACTGCTGCACTTCCAAACTCAATACAGTCTTTCACCTGTTACACAGAGCTATTAAGTAATAAATCAGTGAATCAGAAGTTAAATTGAATTTTATATGCACTTATATCATCGATTTGTAAAGGCATAATGTGAACTATTCTTGTTGGCTACGATTAATGCGGAGTTGGATGCTATAAATAAGGCATTTACTGTAATACAGTAATATATTCGCAGGAAATAATGGCAGATCGGGCATTAATTAAAGTTTTTTGTTGCAAATGAAAGAGACGTCCACGTAGAACAAAAAGGAATATTTTGTGGCGCCAACGCACGCAAAAAAAAAAAATAAAGCGCCTCGAGTTTTAATTATAAAATCTATGTATTCAGTGAACTCGTGAACGGAGATTTCAGCCACATGGATGTCAAACGTGGAATGATGTTGACATCAAAAGCCGAAATATGCATGATCGATCTACCACATCAATGACATCGATTGAATTGTTTCACCCGTAACCTCAACACCTCCAGGCACAGTAACCCAGCCCACTACAACCCGCCAAACCACTGATTACTTACATGACAAAACAACAATTTCATACAAAATACTTCTTTAATCCTTTTATGAGAGCTTCACACACTTCCGGTACTATTACCGAAATTAACTGTTTGGAGATTTTAAGAGATACATTAAACTACCGAACGAATCGCGAGTTGCTAGGAAACGCAGCGTCACGGCTATTCTTTCATTAATCGGAATCGTTTCTCTGAAATTTGTGTCTCTTTTGGCTATTTGAAGACCTACAATTGTTGCCAGTTTTTCGAAGTCACTCATGGACATTCCGGTAAGGTTCTGCAAACTCCCTTGGTCCTCCAGCCGCAAATTTCATACTTTACTTTCGCGGTATCTCCTTCTAAACATTGCTCTTTGCCACCATCTCCGCCTTTGTTTCCCTCTTGTTTGACAGAGCATTTTTGTAAGTATAAAGACTGCACCAGCAACAATAACGTCTTGGTCAGACATAACAAACCGTGGTTTGAGATTTCACCTTTACTACAACTGCATACGCGGAATTTGACGGGAATAGCACAAACACCGCCCATCTCTTGCTACCACCTTCCCCCATCAGCACAGCCCGCGCTCACACTTGGTGTCCTTCATTTTTCTACACTCCGTGGTGGTCGTTCTGTGATCGTCTAGTGTGGGTTCGTCGATTGTAATGTTCGATGAGTGAAAAAAGGTATGGAGTGACAGATGAATACGTTGCTGTACGTGAAAATCGTAGAATCAGGGCCTCCTCTAATAAAAATTGTGTGTATAAAATAAGAATTGTTACAGGAGCGACTACAAGCTGCAGATAATCTTTGTAACGTACGTATGATACAACACATTGTTCATCTGAGGTGAAGGAATGTCTGCAAGACACTTCTTTGTCGTTTGGTTGGTGACACTGCTGGTTAATGCGTGCATAGTATCTCAATCATACATGTACCTAGAAGTGTGGTATAAATTGTTAGAAAACTGGTAATTTATCTAAATATTATACGATTGTCTCGTCTTTTGGTTGCCTTTGATTTGTAGTTGAGTGGTTAACAGTGTATGTAATTTATCTAAAAGTAGGGTTATTTTAGGTACATGTGTTGTTAAATGTTAATGGCCTTTCTAGTTACAACTGTTGAATCCAACTTCACAATTAATTTTCACATGTTCAATATGAAATAGAAAAATTGTACGTACGTCATGTACAGTTAATAAGTTTTTGTATTTGCGTGTTCATGCTTTAGCTTTCAGTTGAATCCTATCGGATAGTGTATGTGATGTTAACACGACAAATGACCATTGATGTCCAGAGAGGCAGACACTAATATTCTAATTGTGTATTTTGGTTTTTTTTTTTAACTAGATTGAATTGTCGGACGTGGCATGTGTGTATTCTGTTTCAAGTCACTGGGAAAGGTCTGAACGTAAAAAATCAAGTAGTAAAGGAAATGATCAGCTTGATACACTTGATCAGATCACTCAGAAATATAGGTGACGAAAAGACCTGAACACTATAAAACTTAACCTCTGCAACAGTGTAAGTTTGAATTTTCAAATTATAATATGTAAATATATGTAGGAAATGGGCCGCTCGTATTCTCTCAACAGCCGAGCCAGTTATTATTCTCATATATAACTATAATAACTAATATTCACTAACGCCGCCAAATGCCGCTGTTTTCCGAAGCAGTATATTTCGTTACAATGGTAATGTACGTATAATATGTATGTTCCGTGCATTTTTAACCCTGCATCTCTTACAAGAAGAACTTTGTTCGAAGATGTTCGTGGATGCACATAGTAATCATTTCTGTTTTACAAGAGGACTAAATGGTTTCATTAGTAGGACTAGCTCCACTGGTTTCTGTTACATAACCAAGTGTTTTACAGTCACATTAAACAGTGTCTCTCTGTTACTGCAAATTTTGTTTGGCATGATTCATTGCTTGTTAGGAGGGGTTCAGTTCAGTATTCTGATTTGCACATAAGCAAGCTACTGAAGCCTGCTGTATTTGGAGTGTATTGCTATAGCAAGTAAGTTACTGAGACTTGCATGTCAGTATTGTTTGTTAAGGTTCATGATTCTTTTGCACTCCTGCATTTAGGTTGGACTGATCAAGGTTTGGATGTCTCACATTTTCCCACATTTCTGTATAGGTTGTACATATAAGATGGATAAAACAAAAGAGTGGCAGATGGAGTTAATGATGGAGAAAATTCGTTCAAAATCTGGACAGTTCAAGTCATTTGTAGAAAGTGCCAAGGCGTTAAGGATGTCATTGTTGGCAAGTATCTGATGTTTATATTGCTTTGTTTTACAATAATATGGGCCATGTTTGTGATTGTCGGTTTCATTTGCTGTTATACCGAAGCCATAATAGTATCACAGATGTTTCCTTTTGACCTGCATCAACCAAATGAAGGCAGAATTTATCACATAGTCTTATCACTGCCAACATACATGTGAAAAAGTGGCTGGGTGACTGGATGGGAATATGTGGATGTCTGCTTGAGAGTGAAGCAGAAAAGCTTTCGAGAAATGTAAAGGGGATTGTGTCATGGGACTTCTTTCTGTGGCTGTAGTGTAGATTAAATGTATGAGGGCTATCCAGAAAGTAACTTACATTTTGGAATAAAAAAACCCAAGTGAAAGGAAACATTTTTTATTATATACATTTGAAAGCCACAATCTTAAATTATTTTTCAACATAGTCGCCATTCAAATTGAGGCATTTATCATAACGGTGCACAAGCTTATTAATTCCATCGTCATAGAATTTTGCCGCCTGAGACTTCAACCACTCATTCACGCCTGCCTGCAGTTCCGTGTTGTCGTCGA
>Ga0123354_10002278_pt1 | contig 25104 bp, 7 predicted proteins | sample TergutLab28metaG_2_FD_97872 | JGI IMG/M metagenome (GOLD analysis project Ga0123354, IMG submission 97872) | Labiotermes labralis P4 segment gut microbial communities from Petit-Saut dam, French Guiana - Lab288 P4 | ecosystem: Host-associated > Arthropoda: Insects > Digestive system > Gut ...
TGTTTTGGGAATGTTGTTCTTTGATAAGTCGGCTTCCGTTGTTTCAAAAGCAAGGGAATAATTTCATGGAGCAATGCGCCGGCAGGAGACGTCTTGGATTTTTCCCACCAAATTGGAAAATAACTGTTGACCCGCGTTCCTGCCGGCATACGGTTTTTTCAAACTTACTCTTATATCCTGCCAGAATCACCCGATTGCCCTTGGAAAAACACCGCCAAAATTACCTGCGAGATAATTCCAGTGACGTGAAATTAGCTTATTTCACGAAAGTATCTATTATTTCATGGCAGGTCTGGGTGGCCGCGCTCGCGCTGGCGCTGGTGGCGCTGGCGGCGTTTCATAATTCGTTTTCGGGGCCGTTCGTTTTTGACGATACGCTGTCGATTCCGGCCAATCCTTCGATCAGGCAGTTCGGCACGGCGCTGTCGCCGCCGGGCGGGAGCGGAGAAACTGTCAGCGGGCGTCCGTTGCTCAATTTGTCGTTTGCGGTCAATTACGCGATCAGCGGCGGGGCGACGTGGAGTTACCATGTCGGCAATTTGCTCATTCACATCGCGGCGGGGCTGGTGTTGTTCGGGCTTGTGCGGCGCACGCTGCTGCTGCCTGCGTTGCGCGGGCGGTTTGGCGGCGCGGCGCTGCCGGTGGCGTTTGTGGCGGCGGCGATCTGGCTGGCGCATCCGCTGCAAACGGGAGCGGTGACGTATATCGCGCAGCGGGCGGAGTCGTTGATGGCGCTGCTGTATTTGCTGACGTTGTATTGCTTTGTCAGGAGCATGGAGCGGACTGATCAGACCGATCTGACTGATCGGACTAATCGCTCGAAAGTGTTTCTCGTGTTGTCGGTGTTGTGCTGCCTGCTCGGCATGGCGGCGAAGGAGGTCATGGTTTCGGCGCCGTTGATGGTGCTGCTTTTTGACCGCGCGCTGGTCGCGGGGTCGTTCCGCGAGGCGTGGGGGCGGCGCAGGGGGTATTATGTTTCGCTCGCGGCGACGTTGCTCTTGCTGCTGTGGCTGGTCGTGCAAAACGGCAATCGCGGCGACACGGCTGGGTTCGGCATCGGGACGAGCGCTTATGTCGCGGATGTTTCGGCGTGGACTTATCTGCTCACGCAGGCAAAGGCCATCATGCTCTACATCGGGCTGGCTGTGTGGCCGCGGGGACAGGTTTTCGACTATGGCACGGCAGTTGTCACGAGCGCGGGGGCGGTGTGGCTGCAAGGGTTGTGCGTGCTGGCGCTGGCGGGCGGGGCGTTGTGGCTGCTGGCGCGTCGGCCTGCGGCGGGCCTTCTCGCGTTTTTCTTTTTCGCGGTGCTGGCGCCGGCGTCGAGTTTTATACCGGTGGCGTCGGAGCCGGTTGCGGAGCATCGCATGTATCTGCCGCTGGCCGCGCTCGCGGTGGCGGCGGCGCTGGCTTCGTGGCATTGGTTCGGGCGCGGGAGCAACAGGAACAAAATCATCTGGGGTGGCGCGGGGGTCGCGGTTGTGTGCGGGCTGGCGGTGGCAACCGTGCAGCGAAACAGGGTTTATGGCGACGCGGCGTTGCTGTGGCGCGACACCGTCGAAAAAGTCCCGGGCAACGCGCGAGCCAACAACAATTACGCAAACGCCCTCACCGGCGACACGGACACTTGCGCGGAGGCGATTCGATATTGCCAGCGAGCCATTGATCTAAACCCGGATTATGAGCCGGCGTATAATAATTACGGATACGCGCTGGCGAAGCTGGGGCGGAACGACGAGGCGCTCGGCTATTACAACAAGGCGCTCGGCTTCGGGAGGAGGCTCGGTCTGGAAGTCACGCTTTGCAACCGCGCCACGGCGCTGACGCGGCTCGGTCGGACGGTCGAGGCGGAGTCGGATTTCAAGGCGTCGCTCGCGCTCGCGCCGGACAACACGGAAGCGCTCAACAATTACGGCAATCTGCTGTGCACGCTCGGGCGTTCGCGCGAGGCGATTGAGTGTTTTGATCGCGCGCTGGCGATTGATCCCGATTATGCGTCCGCGTGGAGCAATCGCGGCAATGTGTTTTCCGCGCAGGGGCTTGACCGCGACGAGGCCTTGCGCTGCTACAAGCGCGCCGCCGCGCTCGACCCCGAAGCTCTGGGAGGCGCAGGACAACGCCGGGCGCTATTGCATGGCGCGCAATTTGCCCGCGGAGGCGGTCGCGTATTTTCGCGCGGCGCTCGGCGCGAATCCGCCGGACGAAGCCGTCTCGCGCTACCGTCTCGCCAACGCGCTCATGCTCTCCGGCGACGAGGCGGCGAGTATTCCCGAGTATAAAAAAGTCACGGAGCTGCGCCCCGCGTTTTTCGGCGCGTTCCACAACCTCGCCGTCGCGTTGTGCAACACTGGGCGCGAGGAGGAATCCCTCCAGTATTACGAGGCGGCGTTGCGGCTGGACGGCGGGCAGGCGCCCGTTCACAGCGGTTATGCCACCGCGCTCGCGAAACTCGGCAGATACGCGGAGGCCGAGGCCGCCGCGCTGGCGGCCTTGCGCATTGACCCAAGTAACGCGCGGGCGCGCGAACAGGCGCTCGATTACGCCCGCGAGCTTCAAAAGCAACAAGCCGCCACCGCTGCTCTGCCCGCTGGTCCGCTCACCTCTTTTTCCACGACAAAATAATCAACCCAACCCGCAAACCCGCCACACCACACCGCGACACACACGCCAACCCAAACTCATTTCGTAAAAAATCCATGAACACAAAAATCCAATCCCCCGCATCCATAAATATAGACATCATCAACAAACGCGGACGCTTGCCCGCGCTCTTCGCGGCTCTCGTCGTGGCCGCGGCCTTTTCGCTGAGCGCGAGCCTTGCCGCCGCCGACTACACGTTCGACACGGGCGCGCCGCCCACGCTCAACCCGGGCGACACCGTCACAATCAAAGCGGATGTCCTGACGACCGTTTGGGGGGGAGCGGCCATCTATTACGATTTCGCCACCGGCCAGTATATTACCCGTTACGACAACGTCGGTCCGGTTGCGACAACCTACATGCCCTTCATGCTTGGCAAAAGCTACGGCGTCACCCTCAAGTCATCGAGCAGCTCCCTGTGGGCGCAGCTCGACGGCGACCAAAACCACCAGCTCATCACGCTCACCGAGCCGTCTGACGCGCCCCAACAAATCACCATTGACAAGGTTATGCTCGCCAACGGCTACGGCGTGAATGGCGGCGGCTTGCGCGTGGAGAATATCGGCCCCGCCGGAACGGGGCTGACCGTCAACGGCGACATAATCTTCGCGAACAACGTGGCCACCAACAATGGCGGCGCCGTACAGACGGGGCACGGCACCATGACATTCACGGGCAATGTGTTTTTCGGGGCCAATACCGCCGCGGCGAATGGCGGCGCGATCAGTTTCGAGGCAGCCGGCTCGGACAACCAAAAACTCATTTTCCAAGGCGACGCCATTTTCGCGAACAACACGACCAGCGGCATCGGCGGCGCCATCTATGGCAACAACGACAAGGGCGTCATCAAGACGCTCGAATTCCAAGGCGCCGCGATATTCGACGGGAACAAGAGCGGCGTCGGCGGAAACACCTCGCCCGGCGGCGCCATCGGCGGGGGCACTGACGCTAGCGGCGCCCTGTTCAACATAACCTTTCTCAACAATGCCGCCTTCACGCACAACTTCACGCCCGGCCTTGGCGCCGCCATCTATACGAGGGCGGGCAACATCGTGTTCGGCGGCCCCGGGGAGTTTGACGGCGCGCAGATTTACTTCTCGCGCAACGTCGCCACGGTCGGCACTTCCGCGGGCCGCTACGGCGGCGGCGCCATCGAGTGCGGCACCAACAGCGCGACCAACACCTCCAGCGTGTTTTTCCTCAACCCCTCCTCGCATGTCGTCTTCGATCAAAACGTCTGCACGAGCATCCAGCCCGACGGCTCCACCGGCGGCAGCAACAACAGCGGCATGGGCGGCGCCATGCGCGCCAGCAGCGGCGTCTACATGCTCGCCGGCCAGTTCGAGTTCATCGGCAACCAGGCATCGGGCCGCGGCGGCGCCATCTATGTCGGCAGCGGCGTCAGGCTCACCGGCTACGATTTCCGCGACTACGGCATCCTCTACAGCGGCAACACCGACACGTATAAGTATCAAATCCAGATCGCCGGCAACGCGCTCTTCCAGGACAATTACTCCGTGCGCCAGGGCGGCGCCATCAGCACTGATTACGAAGCCATCGCCGGAAGCATCTACATCGGCGGCAACACCCGCTTCATCAACAACGTCGCCTCGCAAGACGGCGGCGCCATCTTCTTCGGCTTCGACGGCGGCTCCCTAACGCTCGACGCCACCAACGGCGACATCACCTTCCAAGGCAACCGCCGCGGCGTGACCGGCGCCACGCTCCCCACTCTCGACGACGTTGACACCATCCTCGCCAACAACAGCGGCACCGACGGCTTCATGGCCATCGCCACCAACGGTTCCCCCAACGACATTTATTTCACGGGCGCCGGCACGATGGACCTCACCATCCCCGTCGGGCGCACCGTCACCATGGGCGGCGGCATCATGGGCGGCAGCGTCACCGTCACCATGAGCGGCGGCGGCCTGTGGGTATTCGGCACCAACGCCAACACGAACCTGACCACCACCACCCAAATTCTCAGCGGCACCTTCCAGCTCCAAAACGCCACCTACGGCAACAACGGCTCCGGCCGCTTCACTCTCGGCGCCGGTGCCGGCGCGGGCGCCACCCTCATGGGCTACGGCAAGCTGAACGAACCCACCATCGCCAACACCGATTTCAACATCATCGTCGGCGACCTCAACGACACCGCGCCGCGCACCCTGAGCTTCGGCTACAACTTCACCATCACCAGCGGCACCGTCAAACTCGACCTCTTCAACACCGCCAACGCCACCAACGCCCCCTCCGACGCCATCACCGTTGGCAGCATCTTCACCGCCAACGGCATCACCAGCCTCGACGTCACCGGCCTCGCCAACGGCAATTATCCCATTCTCACCGCGGCCTCGATTCAAGCCGCCTCCAACAATTTCCGCCTCCTGGTCAACGGCGCCGCGCTCACCGCGCGCAACCAAGGCTCCACCGTCAACATCATCGGCAACCAGGTCGTCATCACCGGCACCATGCTCAGTCTCGCCAACGTCTGGAACGGCGCCTCCGGCGGCATCTGGCGCGACGGCATGGACACCACCTGGCGCAGCACCACCGACACCAACGAAAAATACTTCCGCAACACCGACTCCGTCACCTTCACCGACACCGGCGCCGGCTCCATCACCATCAGCCCCGCCGGCGTGCGCGTCGCCGACATGACCGTGAACAGCGCCGCCGATTACACCTTCACCGGCACCGCCGGCATCGCCACCACCGGCACCGTCACGGGCGCCTACGTCACACCCACCCAAAAACTCGTCAAGCAAGGCGCCGGCACCCTCACCTTTGAAAACACCGCCACCAACAGCTTCGCGGGCGGCATCGACATCGAAGCCGGCGTCCTCGCCTTCAACGACCCCGCCCAGCTCACCACCGACGCCACCGCCGCCATCACCTTCACCGGCAACGCCGCCCTCAAACTCGACGCCGACGCCATGACCCTCGCCGACAACATCGCCGTGGCCACCGGCAAAACGGGCACCCTCGACATGGGCGCGAACAACCTCGACCTCGCCGGCTCGCTCTCCGGCGACGGCGCCCTCGCGAAAACCGGTTCCTCCACGCTCTCCCTCTCCGCCGACAGCTCCGCCTTTGCCGGCGACCTGCAAATCAACCAAGGCGGACTCGCGCTCGCCAACACCGCCAAGCTCGGCGGCACGATTACCCTCGAAGCCGGCACGCGCCTCGACGGCGACGGCGCCTCCACCGGCAGCCTCGTCGCCAACGCCGGCTCGTTCATCCAGCTCGGCGCCGAAAGCATCCTCACCTCGCAAACCCTCACCCTCGGCAACCTCACCATGGACGGCGCCACCCTGCGCATGGACCTCTACGCCAACGCCCCCGCGCAAACCGCCGGCTCCGCCGACACCCTCAAGCTCACCGGCGCCTACACCGCCGGCACCGGCGCCAACATCCTCGACATCGAAACCCTCAAAGTCGGCGTCTACGACCTCGGCAACTTCGGAGGCTTTGCCGATCAGTCGCACACCGTTCTCATCAACAGCCAGAGCCAGGTGGGCGCACGCCAGACCGCCACCATCGCCAACGTCGCCGGCGACGTCATCCTCACCACCACCTCCGACGACAACCGCCGCGCCACGTGGACGGGCGCGTCCGGCGTTTCCACTTGGAACATCAGCGCGGCCAACTGGACGCTGGACACCAGCGCCGCGCACACCTTTGCCGGCGGCGATTCCGTCATCTTCGGCAGCGCCGGCGCGGGCATCGTCAACATCGAAGGCGGCAACGACGTCAGCTCCATGACCGTTGCCAGCGACGCCAACTACACCTTCACCGGCGGCGAAATCAAGGCTGACAGCGCCTACGTGAACGGCTCGCTCATCACCGGCGACGGCAAACTCACGAAGAGCGGCGCCGGCACGCTCACGTTCGCGAACTCGTCCAACATCTTCCGCGGCGGCATCGAACTCGACGGCGGCGCCATCGCCTTCGACACCAGCGCCCAGCTCAACACCGCCGGCGCCGGAATCAGCTTTGGCGGCGCGGCCTCGCTCGTTGCCAACGCCGCCAGCCTCACGCTCGCCGAAAACATCAGCGTCGCCAGCGGCGTCACGGCCACCCTCGACACCAACGGCAACAACCTCCTCTACACCGGCACGCTCAACGCCGGCGACGCCGCCTCCGGTTTCGCCAAGGCCGGCGCCGGTGCCCTCCGCATGAACGGGAACAATTCCAACTTCGACGGCAAAGTCACCGTCGGCGCGGGCACGCTCCTGCTCACCGGATCGGTCGCCTCGCTCGGCGGCGACGTCGCGATCAGCTCCGGCGCGACCTTCGGCGGCAACGGCTCCATCGCGGGCAGCGTGACCGCGCAGCAAGCCGCCACCCTGCAAGTCGGCACGGCGGCAGCCTCCGGCACGCTGGACATGGGCGCGCTCACCCTCGGCAACCAAGGCGTCCTCACCGGCGCTGGCAGACTCGACGCGACCGGCATTACCCTTGGCTCTGCGACCGGCGATAAAGTCTTCGCCGACATCGCGGCGGGCGCCCAAATCACCGTCAACTCCGACCTCGCTGGCGCCGCCACCCTCGTCAAGCAAGGCGACGGCATCCTGACCATCAACGCGCAAAACCCCGCCACCGCCCTTGATTACGCCGGCACCGAAATCGACGCCGGCACCGTGCAACTGCGCAACCTCAGCAACACCGCGCACACCGTCACGCTCAACGGCGGCTGGCTCGATGTTAACGAAAGCATGCCCGCGCTCTCGTTCGTCAGCGGCGCAAACGCCGCCGATGGCGGCATCGTGGGAACGGGGAGCGCCGGCAACGCGATTACACTCGGATCGGGAGTCATCCCATTTCATATCAATGGAGCATTATCAATCCGTGTTGACCCGGGTCAGGGAAACGTCACCGAGTTGACGGGACAAAATAATTATAACGGCGGCACTGGAATCTACAGCGGCATGTTGATGATAACTTCGCTGGATAATATTGGCGGGATAAGTCCTTCCGGGAATGGCAATATTGGCATGTATAACAATACCGCCCTCAGAATCAGCGGCACGGAAGGCAATGTTATTCAAGGCAATCGCTTCATCGTAATGAACGGTTCCGCCACAATCATAGTCGATGCTGGCATGGAATCCTCATGGCCCGCTCTCACCGCAACCTCGGACGGTTACACCATAACCAAGCAAGGCGGCGGTGTGTTGTCCTTCACCGGCGCCGCGCCCACTAGCAACCTGATAGCCGTCAACCTCGAAGCCGGCACGCTCGGCCTCTTGAACTCCGGCGCGCTCGGCACGATTGATGAAGTCGCCCTCGCGAACACAATCAACGTCCTCGGCGCCAGCACCACCATCCAGTTCGGCAATCGCGTTGAAATCAAAAACCCCATCAACCTGAACGCCAACACCGTCTTGCTCGACGTGCCCAACGGCTCGGCCACCTACGACGGCGTCATCAGTGGCAACGGCGGCATCACCAAAACCGGCCCCGGCGAGCTTGTCCTCAACAACCCCTACGGCACGCCCAGCACTTATTCCGGCCCCACCACCATCACCAGCGGCTTTTTGCGCCTCGGCTCGCCCACCGCTCTCTCGCCAAACTCGTCCGTCTACAACATCGGACCCAACGGCACATTCGACCTCGACGGCAACATGGTTCACCTCAAAACCGTCAACAATCAGGGCGTAATCTACGTCGGCGCCATCAACGTCGCGGGCAACGGCCTGCTGCCCAACGGCACCGGCACATCGGGCTTCGTCGGCAACAACGGCAACCTCGTCTATGACGCCCACGGCACGCTCTACCAGGCCAGCAAACTCACCGTCGACAGCTACAACGGCGGCGCCGGCTCGAAACTCATCCTCAACTGGGGCCTCACCAGCGCATCCGACTATCACATCGCCTTCGACTCCCTCAGCATCGCCCCCGGCGGCTCCGTCACGGGCACCACCACCATCATCTTCTCCTACCAGGGCCAGGCCACCTCCCAAATGAACCGCCGCGGCGCCATCGTCGATTCCCTCGACCACAATGTCGTGGACGACAACGTCAACGCCGGCCTGCACTTCACCGGCACCTTCGTCGTCAACAACCTCGTCTACGCCTTCCGCCCCGACGAATACAACGACCTCGTCACCGAAAAAATCGGCGTCGTTCCCAAAATCGTCGCCGCCAAGGCCGTGGACGTCGTCGCCCTCTTCTCCAACAAAACCGCGCTCGACTCCCTCGACCGCCGCTTTGCCGCCCTGCGCACCGAAACCGGCCACCCAAACAAAGGCTTCGACGCTTGGGTCGGCGGCGCTTACCGAGAGGACAAACTGCGCGACACCATCTACAACGGCTTCGGCGTGAACACCGCGGGCGTCCAAGGCGGCGTTGACTTCATTGACCGCGACACCGCCGGCGCCTCCACCTTCTTCATCGGCCTGTGCTTCGATTACCTCTCCGCGACCATGAACTCCGACGTGCGCTCGAAATACGACTACACCAGCCTGTATTCCGGCAACGAGCTAGACATGATTTCCCAGTGGGCAGGCCCCACCCGCACCGAAAACTCCGCCTACGGCGTCGGCGTCTACGGCGACATGAAAAACGGCCCCTGGTATGTCCAGGCCATCATGCGCGCATCGAAGGACAAATACCGCGTCCGCCTCCCCCTGAACTCCGCCTACGCGCTCGACATGCCCGGCTCCAGCTTTGGCGGCTCCTTTGAGGTTGGCTACACCTTCGACGGCTCGCCCAGCGGCTGGATATTCGAGCCGCAAGGCCAGATCATCCTGCAACGCACCACCGTCGACCCCACCGCCGACACCCAGGACGACATCTTCAACCTCGACACCGTCCAGTCGATGGCTGGCCGCGTCGGCGTCAGGATACTGAAGCACTACGAATGGAAATCCGGCTCCGGCTACATGATCACGCCCTATGTGCGCGGCAGCATCCTCCACGAGTTTGCCGGGCGCAACAAACTGACCGTGAATAACGACCCGGTGAACAACCCCCCGGTCGAAAGCGACCTCGGAGGCAGCACCGGCGTCCTGGAAGCGGGCGTCACATGGCGCGTCAGTGAGCGCTGGGACGTCTCCTTCAACGCCAGTTATTACTACGGCGACAAATACTACGGCTACACTCTCAACGGCGGCCTCCGCTTCAACTGGTGACGCCGCTCTGGCGGATCAGCCCGATCAGTCTGATCCGCCCGACCCAATCCGCATCCCGCATTTCACATTTTATGAACCACAAAACCCTCCCCGCGCACATCCTCCTCCTCGCCACTCTCCTGCTCGCCCCCCTCGCCGCCGCGCGGGAAACCAGCGATGCCACAGCCGCGCCCGCGCCCGCCACCGCCGCCGTCACCACCGGCGCCGACGCCGCGTCCGCTCCCGACAACGGCGCGGCAGCGCCAACTGAAAACCGAAAACTGAACACTGAAAACTCCGGCGGCGGCGCCGCCGCCCCCGGCACCATCGAAGGCCGCATCTATTCCAAGCTCCAAGGCCGCACGCTCCTCAACGCTCGCGTCACGGTCAAAGGCACCATCATCCAAGCCTTCTCCGATCAATACGGTGACTACCGCCTCGTCGACGTGCCCCCCGGCAACGTCGAACTCGAAGTCTTCTACACAGGCATGACCCCCGTCAACCAGACCGTCACCCTCGCGCCCGGCGCGCGCGTCACGCAAGACTTTGAACTCATCCTCTACGGCCTCGAAACCACGACGACCGAAACCGGAACCGCCGCCGCCAAGGACGACATCGTGCAACTCGAAAAATTCTCCGTCAACGCCCGCCGCGAAACCTCCATGTCCGCCATCGCCGTCAACGAACAACGCTTCTCCACCGTCAACAAAAGCGTCATCGACGTCGAGGCCTTCGGCGAGCAGACCACCGACAACGTCGGCGACTTCCTCAAGTTCATGCCCGGCGTCGCCGTCAATTACGACGGCGCCGACCCCGTCTCCGTCTCCGTGCGCGGCATGGGACCCGCCTTCGTCCCCGTCACCGCCGACGGCGTCCCTGTCGCCAGCGCCACCCCTGACACCAATGACCAGTCCTCCCGCGCCTTCTCGTTCGACCAGGTCGACATCAACAACATCTCCCGCATCGAGGCCACCAAGATGCCCAAGCCCTCCGACCCGGCCAACATGATCGGCGGCGCCGTCAACCTCATCAGCCGGAGCGCCTTCGAAAGCAAAATCGCGAAGTTCCGCTACAGCATCCTCTACAACCTCAACAGCGAGGACATCGAACTCCTGCGCAAGACCCCCGGCCCCCTCTATAATGAAACCTACAAGGGACTCCCCGGCTTCATGTTCAGTTGGACATACCCCATCACGCCAAACTTCGGCATCGTCCTCACGGGCAGAATCAACCGCGCCACCCGCGAATATCACCAATCGCAGACACTCTGGAACTTCATGGATTCCACAAACCAGCCCCTCTGGTCCGACCCCTTCATGGAGCAATACAGCATCATGTCGCAACCCTCCATCATCGACACGCAATCCACGCAACTGCGCGCCGACTGGCGCATCGCGCGAAACCACACCTTCAGCTTCACCTACGGCCTTAACTACAAAACCACCGACAAGGCCAAGCGGGCGATGATTTGGGACACCGGCGGCGTCCCCATGAACAAAAACAACGGCGGCGGCATCTACGCCAATCAGGAATACGGCTACACGCCCCAATACGGCTATTATTCCGAAAGCCCCGAGGCCCCGGCCAAGGCGGACACCGAGCACCCCGGCAACTACATTGCCCAAAGCCAGGATTTCAGCGTCTCCCAGAACGTCGGCGGCTCCAGCGGCAACACCGTCCAGAATCTCCTCAACCTGAAATACAACTACAGGGGCAGGCTCTGGAACATCGACGCCGGTCTCAGCGGCTCCTTTTCCAGGTATTGGCGGCGCGACGGCGCGGACGGCTATTTCTCCTCCGTCACCACCAAAATCAAAAACTACGTCGGGCGCATCGGCTTCTACGGCATAGACCCCTATGGCGACAACGCCCCCAGCTCCATCAAGATCTACAACGTCCGCACTCCCGACGACCTCGCCAGCGGCTTCCAATACGGCCTCGAACTGGGCGACCCGAACACGGGCACGAAGGACGCCTACGACGCCAGCAACTACCGCGTGGACAAAGTCCAGCTCTCCACCTTCGACAACCGCTCCTCGTTCTCCACCGCCAGCTTCAACGTCGAGCACGTGTTCGGCAACCTGCCCTTTGGCGCCGCCGTAAAAATGGGCACCCTCTTCAGCGAGCAAATGCTCGCCACCGAACGCGGCGCAAACCGCATGACCATGCTCAACGACACCACCAGCGACCTCGACCCCATGATGCGCTACAAGGAAGCCTCCGCCTACATTGATTACAGCTACAGCAACGTCTCCCCCGGCTTCGGCCTGCCCAACATCCAATGGGTTTCGCCCGAAAAAGTCTACCAAGCCTGGCTCCAGCACCCCGACTGGTTCGCCCCCGTGAAATCACAAGCCCAGCAGACCGCCCGAGACATCTACGAAGGCGACACCAAAATCACCGAGAACATCGCCGCCTTCTTTTTCCAATTCGACGGACGCTTCCTGGACAACCGCCTGACCGTCACCACCGGCGTGCGCTGGGAAATGACCGACGACCGCGGCCTCGGCTGCTACGAACCCACCATAGGCGATTCCGCCGAGGACATCTACGCAAACTGGATCCGCCGAGGCGCCCGCTCCCACCGCACTTACAACGACCTCTACCCGAGCCTCCACCTCAATTACAACATCACCGCGAACCTCAAGGTCCGCCTCTCATGGGCCACCGCCATGGCCCGCCCCGACTTCAAAAGCATCCTCCCCAGCCTCCAAATCAACGAAAGCGACACCGTTTATGAATCGGAAATAGACGTTCACAACCCCAACCTCAAACCCTACAAGGCGCAGAGCTATGACCTCACGATCGAATACTATACGCACGGCGGCGGCTACGTCGGCGCCAGCGCCTTCTATAAACGGATATCAGGCTTTTTCGCGGACAAGTATACCGTCGCCACCCTCGACGTGCTTAACGAACTCGGCCTGAGCACCGATTATCTCGGTTACGTCATCTCCTCCCAATTCAACCTCGACTCCATGACCACCGTCTACGGTGGCGAAGCCTATTTCAGCATGCCCCTGAGCTTCATGGGCGGCTGGGGCCGCTCCTTCACCCTCTGGGGCAACGTTTCCCTCATGAACATCAACGCCGACTATCGGGCCGAACTGGGCATGTTCATCAGGAACATGGGCAACCTCAGCCTCCAATACCGCATCAGGCGCCTGAGCCTCGGCTTGAACGCCAACTACCGCGGGCGCCAGAAGCAAAACGCCCAGATGGGATCCAATTCGGGAAACGTTCTTCTTTACCAGCCCGCTCCCGAAAGCGCCTATGACATGGTTCCCTTCAGGGGCTTTTATTCCTATCAAGCCCCCTGGCTCACCATCGACGCCAACATGGAATACATATTCTCAAACCGCCTCTCCTTCATCGCCACCGTCCGCAACATCACCAACCGCCCCCAGAAGTTTGAAATCTACAACCCCACCTCGGCGGCGGACGCCCCCTGGTCCAAATCCTACCAAGTCCTCCGCACCGGCGCCACCATCACCATGGGCATCAAAGGCACCTTCTAATAAACCGAATCTCAACTCCGAACACTGAACTCTGAACTCATTTCACCATGAACACCCATCCCGCCACCGCCGCCACCCGCCTCGCCCGTCGAGCCTTCAGCCTTCAGGCTTTCAGGCTTTCAGTCCTTTTCCTCCTCGCGCTCCCGCCCGCCCTCCACGCGCAATCCGGAGGTAATTACGCAAGCAGCGGCACCGTCAACTCCATCACTGCATCCGGCGGCAATGACACTGCCCGCTTTGTGGACACCGACGTCAGCTACATGCTCGACGACAGCGTCACGCTCACAATCCTCGCCGCCGCCTCGATGTCCACCAACAACCAATACGGCATCGCGTTCGAAACCACTGATGCCAACCCGCACAACTACACCGTTACGCCCTTCGGGCTGGCCGGCACCGGCACCATCATTTACCAAGGCTTCGCAGCCGGCCCGGCCACCACTCGCACCAACCGCAATGGCTCGACGTTTTATCTCAATGGCAGCGGCGCCACCATGGTGAAAATCACCAACGCCATATTTACCGGCAACAACGCAACCGGCCAAAACAGCGCCCGCGGCGGTGCTATCTTCATGGACGTAGGCGCGGACATCGTGACACTGGCCAATGTTTCCTTTATCGCCAATTCCGGTTCCTCCTACAGGCCTGTTGCCGCTAGCGGCAACGCCACATCGCAAGGCGGCGCCATTTTCATGGGCAACTCGGGTCCGGGCGTTTCCACTCTCGCGCTCAACACAGGCGTGTTTGCCAACAACAACGTTCAAACCGTGACCGAAGCCGGCAGCGCCTCCGGCTATGGCGGCGCCATCGCCATCCTCGCGGGATCGGGATCCCTTGCCAATGTCTCATTCAACGGCAACTTTGCGTCTCCCACGGCCAGCGTCGGCAACGCCTCCGCCTACGGCGGCGCCATCTACATCTCCCAAGGCACGCTCGCCCTCAATACTGCCTCCTTTGCCGGCAACAACGCTTCCGCCTCCGTCATTGACGGCGTGACCTCAGGCAACAGAAGCGCCACTGCCAAAGGTGGCGCCGTCTACATCGAAGGTGCTACGATAGTCTCCATCAACAGCGGCACCTTCACCGGTAACCAAGCCGCGGGCTATGGGCGCAACACCATTTCCACCGCCAGTAATCACGGCACGGCCTACGGCGGCGCCATCGACCTTGCCTCCGGCACCCTCACCATCTCCACCGCTATCTTCACCAGCAACACTGCTCTCACCGACAGCACGCTTTCCAGCTACGAATCCAGGGGTTACTCCTATGGCGGAGCACTCGCCATCGAGGGCGGCACCCTCGGCCTCAACAACGTTTTCTTTGGCCAGAACAACGTGACCGCCGTTTCCGCCCTCACCAATTCCGCCTACGGCGGCGCCATCGCCGTCATGGGCGGCGAAGCTACCATCTCCAGCGCCACCTTCTCCAATAACAACGCCTACGCCTCCGCCACCGACTCCCGCGGCTACGCCTACGGCGGCGCAGTCGCGGTCGAGGGCGGCACCCTCACCCTCCACGACGTCATCTTCAACAACAACAACGCCCGAGTTGACGCCACCCAGACCAGCAACGCCCAAGGCGGTGCCATCGCCGCCACCACCAACGCTGTCCTCTTGATCAACAACGGCACCTTCATCAATAACTCCGTGTCCGGCACCGGCAGCAGCCTCAGCCGTCAGGGTGGCGCTTTCTACCAAGGCAGCGGCGCCACCTCGGTGCTCACGAACGCAGTCTTCATTAGCAACACCAGTGTCGACCAAGGCGGCGCCGCCTTCATCAACGGCGTCGTCACCACCCAAAGCAACGTCCTCTACAAAGACAACATTTCCACCGGCAACAGCGGCGGCGCCGTCTTCCTCGGCGGCAATGCCGCCGGCATCGACCAAAGCACCTTCGCCAGCGCCACCTTCCAAGGCAACGTCGCCTTCAGCAACGGCGGCGCCATGGTCGCCAACACCTCCTCCAATCTCCTGCTCACCGACGCCGCCTTCCTCAACAACACCGCCGGCGGCAACGCCGGCGCCCTGAACGTCCAAAGCAGCTCCACCGTCACCATCACCCGCGGCCTCTTTGACGGCAACAAAACCGCCCCCGACCCAGTCGCCCAACCCGACAACGGCGGCAACGGCGGCGCCATCCAAGTCTCCTCCGACGGCTCCACCCTCACCCTCAACGACGTCACCCTCACCAACAACACCGCCACCGGCACCAGCGGTCTCGGCGGCGCCCTCTACATCAACAACGTCACCACCGTCACCCTCAACGCCGTCAACCAAAACCTCGTCTCCGCCGGCAACATCGCCGCCGGCGCCAACTCCACCGGCGCCGCCTCGCCCGCCGCCGACGCCACCGCCGGCGGCTTCGCCTACCTCACCGGCGCCGCCACCCTAAACCTCAATGCCGCCACGGGCCGCACCCTCACCATCGGCTCCGCCGCCAGCACCGCCGCCGACTCCCTTGCCAGCTCCGACGCCTACGACGCCGGCGGCGACATCCAAACCCTCAACATCAACTTCGCCCCCGGCAACACCGGCTCCGTCCTCCTCCACGCCGACAGCTCCGCCTACGCCGGCCTCGTCAACCTTGCCGCCGGCTCCCTCATCCTCGCCAACTCCGGCGCCAAACTCGGCGGCAAAATAACCGTCGCCGCCGGCGCCTCCCTCGGCGGCCTCGGCAATGCCACCGGCCTCGTCGATCTCACCGCCCCCGGCGCCATTCTCACCATCGGCAACGACCACTCCACCGCCACCGCCACCGCCTCCACCTTCACCATCGGCGGCACCCTCGCCCTCAACCCCGCCGGCGGCGCCATCTTCCAATTCGACCTCATCAGCGACGGCGTCAACGACAAGCTCCTCATCAACGCCTTTGACTCCAACGGCCTCACCGCCGGCAATTACATTTACCTCAATACCATCGCCGCCGGCGCCTACACCCTCATGTCCCTCACAGGCGGCGACACCTTCGCCGACAGCGCCACCCAAGCCTTCATCACCACCAAAAACGGCGAGGCCCTCAGCGGACGCATCTCCAGCGCCTACTCCCTCGCCAACGCAGCCACCGACCTCGTCCTTACCCTCGAAAAAGCCAACTATGTCCGCGCATGGAGCGCCCCCGGCGGCGCATGGGACGCCTCCACCGCCAACTGGACCGGCGCCGACGGCGTGGACAACCTCTTCCTCGACGGCGACCGCGTCACCTTCGCCGACGCCGCCTCAGGCGCCGTCGCCATCTCCGCCGGCGGCGTCATCGCAGCCGACATGACCGTTGACACCGCCAGCGCCTACACCTTCACAGGCGGCCCCATCACCACCGATGCCTCCAGCGTCGGCCTCACCGACGCCACCTTCGGCGCCCCCGCCACCGGCAAACTCACCAAAAACGGCCCCGGCACCCTCATCCTCGACAACGGTGCCAACAACTTCACCGCCGGCATCGACCTCAACAGCGGCACCCTCCAAGGCAACGCCCTCACCCTCGGCCCCGCCGCCATCACCGCCGCCGCCAACACCGCCATCGTTTTCAACCAAGTCACCAGCGGCGCCTACACCGGCGTCATCACCGGCGTGCCCGCCATCTCAAAAATCGGCTCCGGCGCCCTCACCCTCTCCACCGCCAACCAATTCGCCGCCGCCACCGCCATCACCCTCGCCGATGGCGTCCTCAACACCAACTCCCTCGACCAACTCCTCAACAACCTCACCGGCTCCGGCGCCATCGCCACCGGCGCCGCCGCTTCGACCCTCACCCTCGCCACCGCCGCCACCTCCACCTACTCCGGCGTCATCTCCGGTGCCGCCGGCCTCGCCAAAACCGGCGCCGCCACCCTTGTCCTCGCGGCTGACAACACCTACACCGGCCCCACCACCATCGCCACCGGCACCTTGCAACTCGGCGCAGGCGCCGCCGCCGGCGGCGTCCTCGGCACAATCACCAACAACACCGCCCTTGTCGTCGACCACGGCGCCGCCGACTCCACCCTCGCCGCCGCCCTCGCCGGCGCGGGCACTTTCACCAAACTCGGCGCCGGCGCCCTCAACCTCACCGCCAACAGTTCCGGCAACACCGGCGCCACCGAAATCGCCGCCGGCGCCCTCATCCTTAAATCCACCGCGCAACTCGGCGGCCCCGTCACCGTCGACGCCAACGCCACCCTCGCCGGCTCCGGCGTCGCCAACGGCTCCGTCACCGTCCTCTCCAACGGCGCCCTCATCGCCGGCGACACCCACAACGTCACCGCCCCCACCGGCACGCTCACCATCAACGGCGCCCTCACCCTCACCAACAACTCCACCCTCAAATACGACATCTACGACGGCGGCCTGAGCGACCTCATCACCGTCAACTCCCTTTCGCTCACCGGCTCCGCCACCATCGACCTCAACGCCGTCGGCACCGGCGCCTACACACTCCTCACCTCCGCCGCCAGCCTCTCCGCGCTCAATCTCGCGACCGCCTTTCACACCACCCAAAACGGCAACGCACTTACCTTCCGCACCTCCGACCAATACTCCCTCTCCGCCGACACCAACAGCCTCCTCCTCACTCTCGAAACCGCCAACCTCTCCATCACTTGGGCCGGCACAACCGGCAACACCTGGGCCACCCTCACCGACAACTGGAGCGGCAACGACACCCAATTCGTCACCTCCGACAAAGTCACCTTCGGCAACACCGGCGCCGGCGGCATCACCATTGCCGCCGCCGGCGTCCAAGTCTCCGACATGGTCGTGAACAGCGACGCCGACTACACCTTCACCGGCGGCGCCATCACCACCAGCACCAACCCCACCGGCCTCACCGGAGCCACCGGCAAACTCACCAAGACCGGCGCCGGCTCCCTCACCCTCTCCAACGCCTCCGCCACCTTCATCGGCGGCATCGAAATCGACGGCGGCACCCTCCGAGGCAGCACCGCCACCCTCAACGTCACCCCCACCGGCACCATCATCAACAACGCCACCCTCATCTTCGACCAGCCCGCCGACGCGGGAGGCGCCACCTACTCCAACGCCATCATCGGCACCGGATCTCTCGCCAAAACCGGCGCCAGCGCCCTCACCCTCGACAACCCCGCCAACACCTACATCGGCGGCATCAGCGTCGACACCGGCACGCTCACCCTCCTCAACGTCAGCGACTCTCCCTTCGGCACATTCAACATCGCCGCCAATGCCGCCCTCTTTATCGTAGGCGATTCATTCACCCTCGACCACGCCCCCACAGGCGCCGGCACGCTCACCGTCAACCTCACCTCCCCCGATGCCATCTACACGCTCGACCCCGCTGCACTAGGCTCCTCCTACGCCGGCACCCTCAATTTTGGCCAGGGCACCCTCACCCTCGACACCGGCGCCGCCCTCGCCAACGCAGCCCTCAACCTCGGCCCCGGCAACGTCACCACCGTCGCCACCGGCACGCACTTCTTCAGCTCGCTCTCCCTCAACCAAGCCACCCTCATCTTCACCGCCACCACACCCCCGGCCAAAAACGCCACCAGCATGATTTCCGTCGCCAACCTCAACCTCACCGGCGCCGCCACCATCCAAATCACCATCCCCGACAGCATCCCCGCCACGCAGCCGCCCACCAGCAGCAACCTCCTCGAACAAGACGACATCACCGACGGCGTCTGCCTCATCGCCGCCACGGGAACCGTCACCGGCAACGGCACCCAATTCTACCTCAAAGACCAAAACGGCGCCGACATCGACCTCTCCCGCGACAAAACCATCGACATCACCAAATCCGCCGCCGACACCACCATCATCGCCGAAGCCACCTACGGCTACAAACTCGGCACCAACAACGCCCGCGACGGCTTCTACATCGGCTACGCCCTCAAGACCCTCGACATCGCCGACAACCAAACCCTCGAACTCGCCGCCAACCCCGGCGCCGGCGAATCCGCCTCCACCATGAGCGCCCTCATCGGCGGCAACGGCAGCCTCCGCATCGACGCTTCCAACGCCTTCAACAACACCATCATCATCGACAACAACAACAACTACGCCGGCTCCACTGAAGTCGCCGCCGGCACCGCCAAGGCCGGCTCCGACAACGCCTTTGGCAGCACCTCCCAGCTCACCATCGCCGCCGCCGCCACCGTTGACCTCGACAGTTACACCCAAGGCGCCCGCATGCTCAACAACCTCGGCACCCTCGCCATCGGCACCGGCACCTTCACCGTGCAAGACACCGGTGCCAGCGCCGGCACGCTCACCGGCGCCCCCGGCGGCGTCCTCGCCGTCTTCGACTACGCCACCCTCGACATCAAAGGCGCCAATCCCAACTTCCATGCCAGCACGCTCCTCGGCGCCAACGCCACCCTCACCCTCGACACCGGCGAAAGTCTCGGCTCCGGCGGCCTCCTCACCTTCAACCAAAACAGCACCGCCATCGTCAACAACGGCGGCACCCTCGCCGCCCGCCTCGCCAGCGCCAGCTCCGGCGCCGGCACCCTTGTCGTCAGCAACGGCGCCTCCTCCTCCGCCGCCATCCGCGCCGGCGCCCTCGCCGCCGCCTCCACCGGCGAAACCACCCTCACCGGCGACAGCAGCGCCTTCACCGGCATCATCCAAGTCCTCGGCGGCGACCTCGTCCTCAAGGACACCGCCCGCCTCGGCGACACCGCCCTCATCCAATTCGCCGGCCCCACCGCCCGTGTCGTCTACGACCACATCACCGCCGGCAACCTCGGCGCCAACCTCAACGGCGCCGGCGCCATCCTCGTGCGCAACAACTCCCGCATGACCCTCGACCGCGACCTCGCCGACTACGCCGTCCAGCTCGACGCCTCCACGCTTGCCTTCTCGCACCCCAACCCCCTCGACGAGGAAAACTTCCTCGTCCTCTCCGTCAAAAACCTCGCCGGCAGCGGCACCCTCGTCTTCAACGTCAACTTTGGCCGCGCGAAAAGCGACCAACTCGCCATCACCAACCCCGCCGACGGCGCCGGCGCCAACATCGCCATCGCCATCAACCCCGTCAGCAACCGCCGCAGCGACCCCGCCAGCACCATCACCCTCATCACCGGCGCCGCCACCGACGCCACCTTCACCCTCGCCGACGACGAAATCCTCGCCCCCGGCGGCAACCTCTTCCAACTCTACCAAGGCGGCGGCAACAAAAACATCGCCGACCCCGGCACCTGGTATCTCGCCGCCTCCAACCAAATGGGCCACGCCATGGACGCCATCATCAACAACGCCGTCCTCCTCGGCGTGGACTGGAACTACGAACTCGACTCCCTCAACAAACGCATGGGCGAAGTCCGCCGCGAACTCTACGCTGAAGGCGCCCCCTCCGGCGGCAACCTCTGGCTCAACGCCAACGCCTACAAACTCAACGGCTCCGGCGACATGGTCAAAGGCGGACTCCAAGGCTACAAATTCGACCAGAAAGTTTACGGCGTCACCGTCGGCGGCGACAAACTCCTCCGCAAGAACGACGAAACCCTCCTCGCCGGCGCCTTCCTCGGCATGACCAGCATAGACCGCACCTTCGACAACCAAGGCGACGGCAACACCGACGCCATTAACCTCGGCCTGTATCTCAGTTGGATACACAAAAACGGCCTCTTCGCCGACCTGACCGTCAAATATAACAACTACAAAAACAAGTTCAACGCCCATACAGGCGGCGGCGGCGACACCACTGCCGATTACAATAGCAACGCCCTCGGCGCCTCGCTGGAAGTCGGCTATTACATCTCAGCCTCGTCCGGTTGGTGGTGCGAACCCTCCGCGCAAGTCAGTTATGTCGGCCTGCAAAGCGTCAATTACACGACCAACACCGGCATGCAAGTGGCAAAGTCGTCGGCCAATTCCGTGCAATCCCGTGTGATGGTGCGCTGGGGCAAAACCTTCGGCGCCCGCCTGGACGCCTACCTGAAAGCCGCCGTGGCGGACAGCAACACCAAGGACGGCAATATTGTGGTCTCCTATCAAGGCGCTCAATCGAATCCCGGGAGCCTCGACATTAACGGCCTCCGCACCGAGTTTGGCATGGGCGCGACGTATGCCCTGAACGCCCGCAGCCAGCTCTGGCTCGACTACGAATACGCGAAGGCGGCGAACTACACCAAACCCTGGTCCTTCAACGCCGGCTACCGCCTCCTCTGGTAAACCGCGCAATCGCCATGCGCATCTTGGGGCATTTTAAACAAAACCGCCGCCGCCGCGCTTGCGCAGGGAGCGGCGGTCTCCAGGCCGCCGGACGAGGCGCAACGCGCCTCGCCATTGAAAGCCATTTGGATGCGCAAAACTCAAAAAGGCGCGACTGCGTCGCGTCGGGCGGTCTGGAGACCGCCCCTCCCTGTCGCATGTGTTCATTTAAATCCCGCTCCGCATTTCGCCTCGCGCTTCTGCTTTTCCTCGCAACCACGCCGCCCTCGTTCGCCGCCACCGCCGGCGCCGCGGCAACCACCGGCGCCGCCGCCGTCAAAACCGGAACCGCCGCGCTGCACGACGGCGACATCGTCCAGCTCGACACGCTCACCGTCACGGAAAAAGCGGAACTGCCCCCGCCCGAAGTATGGTATTACGCAAAAATCCCCGGCCTCGACGTGTTCTCCAACGCCTCCATGAGCACGACCAAACGGCTGCTCAAGGATTTCGAGGATTTCCGCATCGCCCTCGAAGCCGTCTGGCCCGTCGCCTCAAAACCCCAACAGCCCTGCACACTGGTCTTCTGCGCCCGCAACAGCTTCGCCCAATTCCTCCCCCAAACCACCTCGTCCACCCAAATGGCTCGCGCCAGCGTCACCCTCATCGGCCCCGAGCACGCCTTCATCGTCATAAACCTCGGCACTCCCACGATGATGCTCGACGGCACCCAACTCGCCCTGGACATGGACATGGGGGACGGCTCGACCCTGAGCAACTCCTTCGACGTGGATTATTTCCGCCTGCTTGACCGCGAATACGTCCACTACCTCCTCAGCCAGGCCGACACGCCCCCGCCTGTTTGGTATGAGGAAGGCATGCTGCAAATCATCCAGAAAATGGACGTCGAAGCGACGGGAATAAAATTTGGCGCAATCAAGCAGGTGAACAACAGACCGCCAAAAAACCCGCTCGGCATCCCCAGGCCCGCCTCCTCCGCCGTCTCCGCCAATCCCGCCTCCCTCACCACCGATGACGATGACTCCACCGACGACCTCCTCGCGGACACTTCGATGGACGCCACGGCGGACATGCCCGGTTCGGAAACAATTTCCGACGGCGATTTCAACGTCGTGCTCGCCCATCAGGCGCTCCTCGGTTTTCAGGACTTCTTCGGCGTCACCCGCGATTCGCCCGTCGCCAACAACCCCATCGGCAACAACGTCTGGGCGAAACAATGCTACGCCTTTGTCCACATGTGCCTCTTCGCCATCCCCAACAAATACAAAGCCGCGCTCGCGACTTTCGTCGACCGCGCTGGGAAGGAACCCGTCACCGAGCAGCTCTTCGCCGAGTGCTTTGGCAAGCCCTATGACAAATTCTTGGTCGAGCTGCGCGGCTACATCGATTTCACCACCTACAAATACGCGGACTACGCCATCAAAGGCAAAGACCGCATCAACACGCCCCAGCGCGACTTCACGCAAATCAAGGAAGGCTCCGGCGCCCGCATGAAAGCCGAGGCGCTCTTGCTCGCGAACAATTCCATCCAGGCAATCCCCGCGCTGCGCGGCTCCTACGGACGCGGCGAGCGCGACCCCGATTTTCTCGCCACCTACGGCCTCGTCATGCAAGCGACCAACCAGAAAGACAACGCCCGCCGCCTGCTCTCCCAAGCCATCGCCAAAAACACCACCCGCGCCGCCGCGTATACCGCCTATGCGAACATCCTGCTGGCCGACGCCGGGGCCAGGCCCGCCGCCCCCGACCGCGTGAGCATCACCCCGGAGCAACTCGCGCCCGTGCTCGAACAACTCTTCACCGCCCGCAAATTCCCCCCCGCGCTCCCGCAAACCTACGAAACCATTGCCGGCGCGTGGCTCAAAAGCTCGGTCGCTCCCACCAATGAAAACTTCTCCGTCCTCACCGAAGGTCTTGCGCTGTTTCCGAATGACCCGGAGCTGATTTATCGCGCCGCGCAACTGCTCCTGCGCATGGACAACCGCCAGGCCGCCGCCGCGCTGCTCGCGCACGGCCTCAAAGTCGCGCCCGACGACGCCACGCGCGAAAAACTCGCCCAACTCAACGCGCGACTCGCGCCGCGCGCCGACTGATTATTTTTACGCGCTTATCCCTTCCACCCATGAAACCACGCCACGCATTCCCCACCCTCGTCACGCTCCTCCTTTTTTCAGCCCTTCAGCCTTTCAGCTTTTCAGCCCTTTCCGCATCAGCGACTCCCGCCGCTGATGCGGAAGCGCGCCTCGCGTGGTTTCGCGACGCCAAATACGGTCTCTTCATCCACTGGGGCCTCTATTCCATCCCCGCCGGCAACTGGCACGGCGAACGCGTCCCCGGCCTCGGCGAAAAAATCATGCGAACCGCCCAAATCCCCGTCGCCGAATACTCCAAGCTCGCCGGCCAATTCAACCCCGCCCGATTCGACCCCGACGCATGGGCGCAACTCGCCGTTGACGCCGGCATGAAATACGTCGTCATCACCGCCAAGCACCACGAAGGCTTCGCCCTCTTCAAATCCGCCGCCAGCAACTTCAACGTCGTGGACGCCACCCCTTTCCACCGCGACATCATCAAGGAACTCGCCGCCGCCTGCGCCCGCCACGGCCTGCGCTTCGGCGTTTATTATTCACAAGCCCTCGACTGGCACGAACCCAACGGCTCCGGCAACACATGGGACGCCGGCTTCAACAACAAAAAAACCTTCGACGAATACCTCCGTGTGAAAGTCGTGCCGCAAATCCGCGAACTACTCTCAAATTACGGCCCCATCAGCATCATCTGGTTCGACACTTCGGGAAACATGAAACTCTCCCCCGGCAGCGCCGAACGCATCAAAGACATCGTCCGCTCCCTCCAGCCCGACTGCCTCATCAACGGACGCCTCGGCACGCCCGGCGACTACATCACCGCCGGCGACAACACCATCCCCGACACCGGCTCCGGCGCCACCTGGGAAACCCCCGCCACCATCAACCACACATGGGGCTTCCGCACGGACGACACCGACTGGAAACGCCCCGGCGAAATCATCTTCAATCTCGTGGACATCGTTAGCAAAGGCGGCAACTACCTCCTCAACGTCGGCCCCCGCGCCGACGGTGTCATCCCCGCGCGCGGCGCCGAACACCTCCGCGCCGTCGGCGAGTGGCTCAAAGTCAACGGCGAAGCCGTCTACGGCGCGCAACGCACGCCCTTCGGCGAGGAGTTTGGCGGCAACATCGAAAATCGCAAAACCCCCGATGGCAAACCCGTCTGGGGCGCCCTCGCCGACTGGCGCTGCACCGCCAAGCCCGGCAAACTTTATTTCACGGTTTTCTCCGACTGGTTCAACAAGACCTTCGACTTGCCCCCCTTCAAAAACAAAATCAAAACCGCCTACTTCCTCAACGACCCCGCCAAGACGCCCCTGAAAGTCACCACAAACAAAAACAACGGCCAGCGCGCGGTGAGCATTCCCCGACAGACCGGCGGCAACCAAATGGCCAACGTCCTCGTGGTCGAATACGAAGGCGGCCATGTGGAAAAATAATTCCCCTCACCCCCTCCCGTAATCCCATGAAAAACCGCCCGCTTCAACTCATCCTGAAAACCGCGTTTGTCTTGTGTAGCGCAGGCTGCCAGCCTGCTGGTTTGGTGGTTTGAACATGCGCACAAAAAAGTGCATTCGATAATTCAAGCAGGCTGGCAGCCTGCGCTACGCAA
>Ga0123354_10002280_pt1 | contig 25092 bp, 26 predicted proteins | sample TergutLab28metaG_2_FD_97872 | JGI IMG/M metagenome (GOLD analysis project Ga0123354, IMG submission 97872) | Labiotermes labralis P4 segment gut microbial communities from Petit-Saut dam, French Guiana - Lab288 P4 | ecosystem: Host-associated > Arthropoda: Insects > Digestive system > Gut ...
AAAAATTTGTTCCCCCCCCCCCCCCCCCCCCTCAAGAAGTTTATATGCCTGAAGTGCTGTATGAAGACATACTGCTGTGCAGCAGAAGTAACTTGGCTGTTACGGAACAAAATATATCACACGTATTTTAAGTGTTACTTTTTCAGCTCATGTTTTGACTGTATGATATGGGAAAAGCATCTGATTTTAAATCTTCAATTTATACAGATACAAGCTTTGGAACTGGACCCTAACCTATATCGAGTTGGGCAGTCGAAGATATTTGTTCGTGCAGGTGTGTTGGCACATTTGGAAGAGGAGCGAGATTATAAGATTACTGATCTTATTGTCAATTTCCAAGCATTCTGCCGTGGATACTTGGCCAGAAGGTGAGAACCCCTTTCATAATAATATATATATTTTAACAACTTGTACCATGTGAAGTGATGAACCCCCAGAGTTTGCCTGTATAATAATACCATATTTACTCACATGCAAGGTGACTGTAATCTAACATGATCCCGCTAAAATATACGTCTGTCAAGGTAAACTATTTATGCAAAACAAAGTTGACCCTCAGAAGTAAAACATCTGTTTAAATAATATTTTACTATTAATTTTGTAATCGTAATGCACAAAGCATGTCAGATTTTATATACCTTTACCAATCAGTGTCACTGTTTCCATCTTCACAGTCTGTGCCTTCATCTTCCTCACACACACTCCTAACATTCCCATCCTCTTCACTGCTGTTCCACAACATATAATAATAAGTTCCATCCACTGCATTGGATACCTTGTATACCTTTTGCAGTTAAATCTGGTGAGATGCGCTGCCATGCCATTATGATCCACATTGATAAATAGTACATTTATGTTTATTGGTTTATAAATGTACTTGAACGCATGCAGGTTCATAATTATAAATACATGTGTTCTAGAGTTTGTGTTATATCCTTGGTCTGATCAGTCTGATTTCATTTGTTGATTGGTCCAGGTTTTATTTTTGAACCTTGTAGTTATTTTCAGTAGCCATTTTCCTCTTACTACCCTTGGACTAGATCTGTTCTTAGGCCCACATCTTAACAAGTTTACTGTTTCTAGATTGCCCACTGACTGAGAATAGCTTCATGTAAGGGTTACATCAGGTTAGTTTCTTCTTCACCTGAAAACAGAAATGGAACCTGCTCCCAAAATATGGTGTTTCTGTAAAAAAGTAGATGATAGACTAGTCCCAAAAAAGAAGGTTATGTCAGTTAGCTTCATTTGTGCTCTCTTCTCTTATTTTGGATTTCTTGACCTTTGAAGATGGGACCAATAAGTTGTCCGGAAACATCGGTAAGGAATTACTACTCAACACTGCATAATATCTGAGAAGAGCAGAGATCTCACATGGCGATTTGGTGATGTAGGCCGTGGTTTGGCTTCATATGGTCCAGTTCAGAGCAACCCAGTTTGGCACGGTGCAGTTTGGTGCATCACACGTGAATTTAAGATGCCCTCACATATTTTATTGTAAAATTTAAGGGAAAAATCTCGTCTTTCCTTCGAGTAAATACAGTATTAGAAATGCAAAGTGTTCATATTTACTAATTATGCCACTATATGTTTGGGAAGGTGATCCCCAGGCATGTTGGGTCCCATGGGGCAAATTACCAGCCAGAACTGCCTAAAACAAAGGGTATTCCAGCATATATTAATATAAACAACATCAATGTGCATGTTACATTAACCAAGAATACATAACAAAGCAATATTATTTCATATTGTAGTGCCCAAGCCGAGCGGTAACTTGGGCAAGCCTACTTCAGCCGTTGTTAGGCCTATCCTAGAGTTCCCAAGGGGACATGGAATGAATGGTAGCTGTAGCTGTAAGTCGGAGACTTCGTGACTATCTAGGTATCTATAAAGTATAACTGTTCTTCATGCACACAATAACGTCTAGTCATAGTTCCAAAATACATAGGCCAAAAGACTTCAGTAAATCTTCTTTTGTGTGCGAGTCTCTCATTAACGTAATTTCCCTGGGATTATATAGTGGCGTTGTGTTTACACAGGAATTTTTTCTGTAAATTGCATCATTTAACTAGGGCATGCAAACCCCCCTCAACAAACAGTTATGAGGTATGTTGTGCGACATTTCCTAGCTGTCGTGTTACATCAACCAAGGTTTCATTCCAAGCACATTCCAGCTTTGTAAAAGAGGCCAAATGATTTCCAAATGTTGCGTACATTACAATATAACATAAACAAGGATTTGTAACAAACAGTATTGATGCCCAATTCACTTACACATCAGAGGGCCTAACTATAATCAAACTAAACTAGTCGATTCAGCCCAACAACAGTAACTTCAACAGTTTGCTGCCATTACTTATTTAAAATGAAGGTAAAGGTAAATTTAAAGGTAAAGTTCACCCTAGAACAGGCTATGAAGGCCCAGAAGGGGAGTAGAAGTATAACTCTACTCTTTCTTTAACCTTGATGCTAGGTGGGGGTGGGTGGTCAATGCCATGCCCTGGCTGCCTTACCCCTGTGAAAGACTCTGTACCCATTGTAATTTAAAATGAAGACAAACCTAAATACATTATTGACTGCATATAATTATGCTGGGGTAGTGCAGCTTCCCCACTTTTGTCTCCCATTTTGGAGCCCAAAACACCCATCTCCAATTCTCACAGAACAGATGGCCTGGTGCACAAAACAACGCAAAGGGAAAATAAAACTTAAAGCCCAAAAACATATTAAAAAAATACATACAGACCACCGCCTGCCAGCACTCCTGAGTATACTAACCAAAAGACAGAGAGAAGGGGAGAGTTACTCTCCACAACATAGGTCCATAACAGAATGAAATTCCAAGTTGGAACAACATGACAAAATCCTGATCATCCGCCACCCTTTCCTAGGTAGTGACAAATCACTTCATGCATGCCAGAAGGGAATTGAATGGTAAGGAAATAATCAATTCACAAATATGTGCTGTTTCTTCAAGCCATGGAGGCCTGGGTTTGATCCATGGTCACTCCATGTTACATTTTTGGTGGACAAAGTAGCACTGAGACAGGTTTTATTGCCAGTACTTTCGTTTCCCCATCATCATCATTCCACCATTTCTGCATACTCATTCACTCATCCCTGTCACTGTTGCTGTGTTATCTTAGCAACTTGCAGCATAAAAGAAACAGGTCTTGTGATATGTGGCACTACCTTGGTTGAGTAGTTCCTGTAGTTTCGAGGATTGTGGGTCCTTAGCATTGCATTCCTCTGAAACACAGGTCACATCCCAGTACACTGGACCATGCAGCAGCACCACTGTGAGAATCTTAAAGCTTGTAATTGCAAGTATAATTAAATTAAGTAATATAATGTGTCTCATTCCAATTGTCATGTGATTGTTGAGATCAGGGTCTTTAGCATTAACTGTTATACTGTGTTCAATAGGAACTTCCACAAGCGCACACAGCAGCTGAACGCAATTCGTATTATCCAACGCAACTGTGCGGCATATCTGAAGCTGCGCAATTGGCAGTGGTGGCGACTCTACACCAAGGTGAAGCCACTGCTAGAAGTGACAAAGCAAGAAGAGAAATTGACACAGAAAGAGGATGAATTGAAGCAAGTTAAAGAGAAGCTGGATGTGCAAGTACGGTCACTTCAGGACAGCGAGAGGAAGTTGCAGCAGGTAGGGACAGCGTCTTGCTGGAAAGTGAAGCTGTGTCATTGGGTGAGTGGGTTCTGATGTGTGAGGGAACATGGTGTATCTTCAGGGTTCAAGCAGTCATTCTTCTTGGACAGCTTGACCCATTCAAATGAAGGTACTACATTCCTTTGGAGCACTGGGAACTAGGCTGTTGTGACCACAGTAATGAACCTTTGGGATTCGTAATGTGTGGGAAATTTCTGGACTAGCTAAGGAACTGTTAGCTTTTCAAGAAGGAGTGCTGTGTGTAGTTAGTGGGTTTTTGGTTAGTTACTTCATCATTGATTAGTTGGCTTGTTATATTATATTCACTTTTATGACTTACATGTGCATAATGCTATGAATTTTCAGGAGGTTTTATTTTTCCTTGTCATAGGCAATGGAGGAGAAAATAACACTGCAGGAGCAGCTGCAGGCAGAAGTCGAGCTGTGTGCTGAAGCAGAGGAGATGCGCGCGAGATTGGCTGCACGTAAGCAGGAACTGGAGGAAATCTTACATGATCTGGAAGCTCGCATTGAAGAAGAGGAGGAACGATCGAATAATCTGACTGCAGAGAAAAAGAAATTACAGCTGAACATACAGGTAAAGTTTGGAGCATTGGCTTCTTTGAGTCTCATAGAGGGAGCATGGGATGTAATATGACCATGACAGTAGCATCATTCAGGATGAGTTTACAGATTTATCTGAATTCACGGCATTCATTTCAGTACTTTAACACAACAGGTGAATGTTCCAGGACATTTGGTCCGTGAACAGTTCATCACTCACTTTAGCCTACTAAAAGAAACTAAACTCCGTGGCCTTAGTCCGCACGCGAACTATACCGACAGAGCGGCCGCCGCCAGTCGGCGAAGTTAGTGCCAACTTTTGCGGATAGAGGGGTGTCACGTGGTCAGCGCAACAGGTCCCCACAGCCGTTAATCTCTCTTTTCTAGACCTGGAGCCCCTACTTTTTTCATTCAAGTAGCTCCTCAATTGACCTCACGAGGCTCATGAGGCTGAGTGGACCCCGTTCCAGACCCACTACTACTCATAAAATCTGGTAGCGCCGGGGATCGAACCCGGGACCTCTCTATCTGTAGCCAGAAACTCTGACCACTAGACCACAGAGGCGGTCTTTAGCCTACTCTCATCATAAAAAAAGAAAAGAAGTTGGCTGAAGCAGCACTAACAACTTACAAGATCTGACCAACACCAACACCTTTACGACCTTAAATAATGTACAGTAATAGATCTTGGAAAATTTTGTTAAGGTAATATTTTAATAGACTTTAAATTAGTAGGGGGCAGGCATTAGAATAATTTCCTTAGCTCTCAGGATGATTGCAGTAACTAATAAACTATTGAAGCTAGTATGGAGGTGGATCATAAAAAACACAGCTACATGTTTACTGTGCATTGTTCAGGTGAGTTAGGAAGGTAATGCTTGTGTTGTATTTTTGTTCAGTCCAATATGAACTTCCTTAGAAGAGTTAAATCGAACATCTGTAACACTAATTGATATGAAAAATGATAAATGCATGCAGCAGGGAAACGGGCTTTGAGCCGTCGATTGGGACTGCTTGTTTCTTGTTGACAGATGGCTGTTGCTTATGCAGAGGTGTGTTGAGATGTATGGGATTGCTGTCATTGGTTTGATTGTAAAGTGGTTTGCTCTACTGCAGCAGATTGGGTACCATTGAAACAACATCGGATATTTTTTAGGGAGATTGAAATTGGACTGGCTTTACTTAATTTTCTTCATTTCCTTCCATGTAACTGCTTTGTTGATTTATAACATTTTCTGTCACTTCGACAGGTTATACAAATTTATGCTTGTTGAGCCCTCAGGGTGTTGAATTTTTTATAATATTGGTTCCTTATATGCATTTCCATAAGGTTTGCAGAAATTTGTGGCTTTGCAAGTTTTGTGTCCATGTTTAGGACCTGGAAGAGCAGTTGGAGGAGGAGGAAGCAGCAAGACAGAAGTTGCAGCTGGAGAAAGTGCAGTGTGATGCCAAAATCAAGAAACTGGAGGAAGATCATGCCCTTAGTGAAGATACAAACCAAAAGGTGTGTGTGTGTTTTGCACTTGCGCATGTGTGTGCACACATGCTTGTGCAGGTTCCCCCCTCTCAAACTTTTGTTTATGAAAGTACAGTAGAGTCTTTGGTTTTTGTCATTAACTGCAAATGATAAAACTGTCACAAACATGGGGATCTGTTCCATAAGTGACATGATTATGTTTCAAGCACTTGAGAAATACCAGTAATAAATACATCAGAACCTCAAAGAGCATGTAACTTTATTTGTAATGCAATTTGCACACTTTTGGTTAGCATAAAAAGGATTAAATTGTTGAAGGAGGCTCATGTTCTATAAACCATGAAAGTATTCAACTTCACCCTGTGGAAGACAGAGCTTGACTGTGCGAATGTGCAGTAGCAGGGGAGTGGGGGCAGCTGACATCCCAGCCTCATGGTCTCTCTTGATTGGCTGGAAACAGCCATCGAATGTACAAACGGTATTAAAATTGGAGGGTTGAAATCCTGAACACCAATGTTCATGGGCGTCTTGGACGACGTAAGTACACATTCTTCATCTGGATGTGCACCCAGCCTCCTGTGCTGTGGGAACTGGGGGTGCAATGGTTGGGGCATGAAGCTGGCCACTCACATCCATCTAGTACCGAGGATGCAGATCAGTGAAGCTGTACTCTTCTCCATACATTCCTTAATGGCGTGTACAGGGACAGCTTTGTCTTTATGTTACTTTACTGTTTTTTTCTGCTATGTAGTGCCTTGGGACTATGCAGTGTTGAATACTGTAAATACAGAACACCATATTTACTTGAATATAAGGTGATCCAGCATGTTAGATGATCCCCCATTCACAGTCTCCATTTTTCAGGAAGTTATCTACCCAAAACATATTTAACTTTGTGCATGATTTTAACGTGACTCCCCCCTGTTTGTGGATGATGAAAAGGTAAATGATTCCTGTTGTATATTTACATAACTACAGGACATCACTGATGCACTGGACCAGGCATGCTAAACCTTTTGAAGTTTTGGTATTCCCCACTTTGAGGACCCTCAGGGTCACAAGTCTCCCAGTAAACAGAGGCATGACATCACATGATAGCTTCATTGTTACTTATGTTGAATAAGGGTTGGAATAATATCTCAACTATCAGAATTTTTGTAGATGTGTACACACAACTCCCCATTTGTGAGGAATATGATATAATTAACTTGACAGTAGGTCTGATATTGATAGTTTATTAGTTGTTATATTATTTGTGTGGTTCTAACACATTATTAAGACATAATTTGCATTGTTTTTAATCATAGATTAATATAATTTTGTTGAAATACATATATGTATATATATATATATATGTTACATAATCATATTTGGGAACTGTTGTCATACAGTCTTGTTTATGGTGAACACTGGTAATGATCCCATGGACTGAAGCATGTTAAGTTACATTCAAATTGTTGGAGTATCCCAACCTTCATGTACACAGTTGATTTGCTTAAATTATATCTGAAATTTCATATTTAAATACATATTTAATATGTATTTAAATTGTTTGTTTTTTGCTGTTCCCTATTTCTATATTTCTTACTTTTACATCCTTCATTTCTTAGATCTTAAATAAAACTTAAGTATTTCTGTGTCATGTATTGTTTTATCTGTTTAATCGTACATGGTTCAGTTTAGTTAATCAGTGTAACAACAGGTAGTGCCAAAAGAAAGATATCACTAGATATGAACATATGAATGGTGAAGAGTCCAGTCATATGAGATATGACGCTGTATTGTTGGGTGAGTGGTTACCAACATTATGAAGGAGCATAGTGCCTTCATCTTCCGGGTCAAACACCTCTAGTCCCAGACTGCTCACTCAGTGACACACTGTCATATCCCAGAAGACTTGAACCTTCAGCAGTACTGTGAACACCTTGGATGTCATGTGCCATTGTTATTGTAGCTGGTGAAAGAGAAGAAAGTGCTGGAGGAACGGTCAGCAGACTTATCGCAGACCCTTGCTGAAGAAGAAGAGAAAGCAAAACATTTATCAAAGCTCAAAACCAAGCATGAAGCAACTATTGCTGACCTCGAGGAGAGACTACTGCGAGATCAGCAGCAAAGGCAAGAGATGGATCGCAGTAAGCGGAAGCTGGAAACTGAAGTGAGTGACCTGAAGGAGCAGTTGAATGAACATCGCCTGCAGGTTGAAGAATTGCAGCTGCAACTTGGCAAACGGGAGGAAGAGCTCACACAATCACTCATGAAGATTGATGAAGAAGGTGCTGGCAAAGCTCAGTCACAGAAGGCTCTTCGTGAACTTGAGTCACAGCTGGCTGAGGTGAGATTTTAATCCAGTTTGTAAGTATCGTATCTTAAGATTGAATTTCGCAATCACTAGAATTTAATTCTCACTATACTGCACTGATGCAGATGTTGAGTTTTGTTCAGAACATCTGCGTGTGACAATGAGATTACTCACCGCACACAGTGGAGTTCATTATGAGAAGCTAATGTTCTTTCAGTTTGTCAGTACTTTTAACAGCTTGTGCTTGTTCTCAGCCCATTTAATCCAGTGTGCACCCTCATATGCAGTTTCCTTGAGATCAGCTGTACACCATGTATGCACAACATACAGCAAACAACAATGGGGAATATCTAGACCAGTTCTTCTCAGACCCCTTAGTCTGGCTTATTCTGCAAACCCCCTTCCCTAGCCTATGTCAACAAATGGACCCCTAAGGCACCACTCGTGGTAACATTTTTAAATTTTGAATAACTACAAACTAGGATCCTCCTTAAACTAAAGAAGTTTATTAAGTCACTGTAAAAACTCATTATAAGAACTGATTTTCCCAGCAGTAATGATAGAAACACAGATTATGAAAACCTCACTGACAGAACTTTGTGTTCTGCCGAGCAGAATTAGCATTGTGTAAAGTTATTTCTCCATATACACATTTTGTGACAGTGAAAATATTTACTGCAGTGTTTTTTCTTTGGGCATATAATGGGACAGCAGTAATCTTCCCGACCCCTTAGTGTGGCCTTGCAAGCCCATAGAGTCTGTGGACCACGTGTTGATAGCCATTGGTCTGAAGCATCAATTTAAAATGCACATTTTAACAGTACAGTCTTCTTTTTGTAGATTCATATCTTCTGGGTTGTGATGGTATGTCAGTGGATGATGAAATATCCTTGACAAAATGTCACCCCTCACAAGACCCAAATTCTCAGCACTGCTGCTTGCTGTACGTCTGGCATTAAATATTTGTAATTTGCTCTTTTTATGAGCATCTAGGTTAGGAAGTCTTCTTATTGTCTTGGATTTTCTAGAGAAGAGTTTGTGTTCTTCTCATTTCTCCTCTGCATGCTTCGTGCCCAACCTGTCCCACCATCTTTGATTTGATTATCCTAATAATGTTTGGTGAACAGAAACAACTCATGAAGCTTCTTACTCTGCATTGTTCTACAGTCTAATGTTACTGTTTTTTGTCCAAATTTATCCCCATTGCTCATTTTCACTACATGGGTATTCTTAGCCCAGCAGTAGAGCTTTAATTTTTGATTATCTTGTTTCTTGCTAGTTCACATCACTGTGTTAGAGTAATGTGTTTCATATATGTACTAGTATCATCAGCTTTTTCCAACACTTAAAATGCTTTACTATTGCAAAATGAACATCTGTTATTTAGTAAGCAGGCCATGATTATTTGTTGCTTTGTTATGTGTAGATTCAAGAAGATTTAGAAGCTGAGAAAGCAGCCCGCAGCAAGGCCGAGAAACAGAAGCGAGATTTGAACGAGGAACTGGAAGCATTGAAGAACGAACTTTTGGATTCCCTAGACACAACAGCTGCACAGCAGGAGCTGCGCACCAAGCGAGAACAGGTACTGAGATGTATTTTTAACTGTGCACAAATGTGATGGTTGTGTTCAAAATGCTAAGAGACTGTGAAGGAATAAAGTGCTTCAGATGGAAATTTTTTTCTGTACGGGGTCTGTGTACGTACAAGGAGACTGTGTAATGGTAGAGAATTCTATTTTAACACTGCCACCATGAGATGAGTTTCTCTGGCATTATTGAGTAGTTTGGTAGACTGCTTTGTCAAAGATCAAGGTTATGTACTTACACCAGCAGACATACCTGTTCTCTGAATGTACCAGTGTTACGTTATGACCAAAAACAAAATCGTGTGAATTAAACTACAATTTTAATCTGTGTACTTTATTGCATGACCTTTTGTACAGTGTTCAGTGTCGTTAACACCTGGAATCAGTTTGTATTTGAGGTAGTGGTGGTTGATATGCTATAGTTTGGTATGTCCTGTATGGGCATTTGTGTATAACTGTGCTACATTCAAACCTGGGAACGTGCTGCAGACAGTCGTCTTTGAGAAAGTCAGTCTGCACATTAACACTTGTAGCTTTAATAAGACATTGCCCTCATCATTTGCTGAAGGGTGTAGCAAATGTGAGGCAGAATGGAAACTGTAGTTGGCCAAGTTACATCACTGGGAATTACTTTTTTTTTTAAATTGATATATCTTCCCCTTTTACAAGGCCAGTTAATGCTCCTTCAACAATGTGTGACATCGGTGTCTTGACAGCCAAAGTCGTCCCGCCATTAACAGTGTTGGAGCATCCAAATCCCATGACCTTAAAATGTTTTGACACGCAAAAGTAATTCAGAATTATTACACGTAGCGGTTGTTTTAGAAACCAGTAACAAAAGTACCATGCAGTGCATGAATCTTTGAACATTCATAGTACAAGGTGCTGTGAATATGTGAAAGAAATACTTTCTGCCGTCTTGCAGAATATACATGGACTAGCAGTGACTGTAGTCATGAAAGAGCCTTCAGCACAGGCGAGTCAGTAAAAGCCACTCTGCCATCTCCTGCATAGCACATAAAAACCAAGCAAGCAAGAAACCAGTTTTATTTGTGTGTATAGAGGGATAGAAATGAGTGCAGTTGTGTAATTGAACTGTATATTCAAGGTGGCTGGTTAAACATATCGTAATGTGATGAAGTTAAATTAGAATTGCTTAATGCAAGATTTTACAGCATATAGCACACAGTGTTCTTTATGTCTGTTTCAGTCAGAAATGTAGCAGATGTTTGTATCCATACACTTCCATGTTTCTAAAGTATCTAGTGTGTTTGGCTCTTGGTAGAATTATTATGAGTGAGTTTAAATTAACTTAGCTGCGTTATCTGAAGTATCCACAGCACTGATGTTGAGATTTTGTATATCCTGAGATGTTATGCCTTACAGCATGGTTAGCAGTTCCAAAACTTCCAGAGGAATGTAGGGTTGGGGCAGGGTTGTTGAGGCCTGGAAGAAGAACTCTGCAACTGTCGAAGATAAAACAGTTTATTCATTTGGAATGCTTGGATCTCCTAAACCCACTGCATAGCCTAATGTCATAGGCAGCCAAAATCCATAATATAATGGGTTTGATTCCTGGCAGGGGTAAACATTTTTTTCTCCAAATTTTCCCAACCATCACTGTACCCTAACCAGTCTCCTATTCAATAGGTACCGGGGGTTATTTCCTCCAGAGTAAAGAGGCCAGGGTGCAAAGTTGACCATTTATGTTGAGGTTAAGAATGAATGGGACTGACCTCTACTCTTGCCGGATGTCTTTGTGGTGCACACATTGCCAGCTTTACCTGTGATATTGGTTTAAATGACATGAACTGAACATCTTTGCAACATGGTACAGCTGTTCGTGGAAGGACTTGTTGTTGTGTCTCAGTTTTAAGTGGAGATGTTATTAATGGTTCTTACTTTACTTTCAGGAACTAGCTACATTGAAAAAGAGCCTAGAAGAAGATGCTTCAGCTCATGAAACGGCAATAGCTGAAATGCGACACAAGTACGGTCAGGACTTGTCCATCATAAATGAACAGATGGAGGCTCTGAAGAAGGTAGGACCATGTTATGTTGCTGTAATGACTTGGAACAGGTATCAGGTGTCAGATGAAATGGGCAGGCCATGTGGCATGTGTGGGGAAGAAGAGGCATGCATAAATGGTTTTGTTGGGAAACCCTGAAGGAAAGAGTCAACTTGGAAGCCTCAGAAGTAGGAAGGTTAATCTTAAAACGGATGCAAACAGACTAGGATAGGAGGATGTGGCTTGGATTAATCTGGCTTAAGAATAGGGATGAGTGGCAGGCAGTTGGGAACATGGTTATGAATCTCAAGTTTCTGTAAAAGTGAGGAAATTTTTGACTGCCCAGCCTGAAGACAGGGACTGAATCTGTCACTGAAACACAGTGTATTATATTTAGTGAATACGGTGAGTCCAAAATGTCTGTGAGTGTAAATGTGTGAGATTTGAGGTTCTCACAGTTGTGTGACAGAGGACTCGAGTCTTAAGGGTTGTTAAGCTGTGTGGTTGGGTGAGTTAGCATGCAGACACTGCAGTCCATTGGGAACGTTGAGGAGAGCTGCACACCCAGCGACACATTATTACATCCCTGAAGCCTAGAGTCCTGGAAATTAAACGTGCCTGTTTTTGTTGTTATCCTGATTAATGAAGATTGTGAAGGGTTATTTTATTGTAGGGATGTCCTATTTTTGGGTAAATGAAGTGTTTGGATATGTGCTTGATTTGAAGCTTTTGTGATCACTGTACACAGTGAAGTCTCCTTTTTGACTACATAGTCATGTGAGACCTTCGAGAGTCTCTGTGTCCATCATGAAATTTGTGTACCCATCCATGGTGTTGGAGAGAGACACATCTCACAGTTGTGTGGCTTAACGTCCAGGAAGGTGTTCTTGTATATTGACATATGTCGTCCTGTCACTTATGATTAGAGTGACCTGGATTGTAAGGTGTCAGTGTGAGGAACGTTGTTTTATTTGGCACTGTGCATCATGTGGTACTCAAGACTGTTGTCCTAGTCCGTTGCAGGTTTGGGTGCCTTCAGTTTAACTCACTGTAACCAGTTAATATTATGTTCTTGACTCACCATGTTTAAAGAGGGTGCTGGAAGTGTTTTCATGTGACTTACAGACAAACTGTCTAACAAAAACATTCGGTGCATGTCAGAGTTTTATATGTCACGCGAGCTGACTAAATGCCTGGGAACAGTTGTCAGATAAAATAATACACCTGTAGTCCTGGGACGGTGTGGGTAGCATCTGGTGTGAATCAGGATTGAATTGTATGTATAGGCCCCACAGAGTTATTTTCACCCAGAGTAGCCTAGCCACCTCCTGCATTGTAAAGTATCAGGACATAAAGGTGACTTCTAATGTTGATCTAGTATTAAGGTTAGTCTTCAAAGGCCTGTGTTGTCTTTTAAGCCACAGCAGAGGTATCACTAGCTGGCTGCTGTAGACTAAGGACACATTGTAGCACAAAGTTAGAATTTAAATGGGACTAGCAGGGAATAAGGGTCTTAGAATGCAAGGTACCTGCAAGCTTAAGAATGGTATTCACTTAGTTCGTAAGTGAAGTAATGTGCTATCCTGCCTAACACTGCCTGAGCTAACTCATATTTTATTCATAATGCCCCTGTAGACCAAAAGTGGTTTGGAGAAGGTAAAATCACAACTGGAGGCTGAAAATGCAGATCTGACAACAGAGTTGCGGTCAGTGGGTGCCAGTCGACAGGAGTGTGAGCGTCGTCGCAAGCACGCTGAGAGTCAGCTGGTGGAGTTGCAGAGCAAGGTCGTGGAACTGGAACGTTCACGTGCGGAGCTGGCGGATCGATTTGCCAAGTTGCAGCAGGAATCTGATGCCATTGCAGCGCAGTTGGAACGGGCGGAACTCAAGACGTCCGCAGCAACCAAGAGTGCAGCCGCTATGGAGAGCCAACTCTCTGAGGCACAGGTAAATCTGTCAGAGGTTTATGCTTTGATCTGGGACACTTAAGTTGGATTGTTCATTTTCTACCTTAGCAAAACTGGAACCACAGTAGCTGTTAATTTTCATCACATTTCAACTAAGTTGGCTTTTGTTTCACTAACAGCATAGACTGCTTGACTGCTTTCACCTTGAAGATGGGTCTGATACATTGCCCTGGAACGTCAATAAGGACTTATCATTGTATGCTGCATAAAATCCAAAAGTTTGCAGCTCTCAAATAAGATATATGCGCATATATCGCATATGGTATACTTGGGTTGTTGAGTTATACACATTGATGTCCATGTTTGTGATAGAGCATGGTTTCTGAGTGATAGCATTGCTGTGTTAGGCTAGGGATGTTAGTGTGAGACATCATTATATGTAGCAGCCATTTGTAATTCACAAAACAGTTCATTCAGGTGGTTACAAATTATTTTTCACAATTTTATTTGGGTAATTAAGCATCTTTGAAATATGAAACGGTGATGGTAAGTCAAAAGTCTTTGATGCAATTGACAGTTTTTGTTTTTGACATTGATAATGAAAAGACTTATGTATCCCTGTACCTCGTCTGATTGTACTGTGTCTGATAAGATTGTTATTGAGGGTAGGCATTTTTAATTAACTTTGTTTGTATATGTGAAAGACATTCACACGTGTGGAAATTATTTTTTTAATATATTTTATACTCCCAAGTTCAATTCTTATTTGTATAGCTGCAACAGTTTCCTGTTGAAGTTTTAACAGACTAGTTTAAATACAATACCAAATGTAAAATGAGAAGTATGAAAGTACCACAACAGAATGCAGCAAAATAGTAATCTGAAAGGTATGAAACTGTTTTCATATGCCATTATAATGTCTATTGGAATGGAAACTGCGGATTTTTCTGTGTGCACAGCAGTACACATATATGGAAAACCAAGTGCCACAATTCATAAAATTACTTCTGCTGAGGAATTTCTGGCCTTGTCTGTGTTCTTAGTTTGTAAGATACAAACCAGAACAGTGTACAGGCTGGTACGAATGTTGTCCTTGAGACCTGGACAACAAAAATATGCAGTGAAGTTGGCATTAAATATTTCTGATTTTAATTTGACCCACTTTTAATCTGATTTCCATCATAAAAGGAAGACACTCACTTGTCAGCTGAACATAAAACCTTTGCTATTTCTAGTTCTTACATTTGTATTGTTTTTACCATTATTATTATTGTTCTTGCTAGCCACATGCTGGTCATATGATACACTGGCATGTTACATAGCACCTCAGGAAACTGTTACTAGCTCTGAGAGACAAATTGTTTGTTTGTTTGTTTCAACAGACACAGTTGGAGGAAGAGACGAGACAGAAACTTGCTCTGAGTTCGAGACTGCGACAGCTTGAGAGTGAGAAAGAAGCATTGCAAGAACAAGTGGAGGAAGAGGAGGAGATGAAGAAGAATTTTGAGAAACAAATTGTTGCTATGACACAGAATCTTACTGATGCCAAGAAACGTATTGAGGAAGAAGCAGAGCTGGTGAACCAACTTGAGGAAATCAAGAAGAAATTGGCAAAGGTAAGTGTGGCCATTTATTGAATTGGTAGGCCTGCTGGACATTTCAGTGCAGTAACCAAGTGTGGCTTATATTAGTGGTGGCCAGATTGGGGTGAAGGGACAAGCTGCTCAGAGGGGAATCACTGTGCAAATAACACCAGGCATTTTCTGTTTTTATCAAAAATGTCCACAGTGAATGAAGCTATGAATCTATTCCCAACAGAGTATTTGTTTTTCAAAGGGGAACTACACCACCTAGCCATTCCAATGAGAGTATAGCAGCAAACACTGTGCTAACTGTTCAGTCACAATTTGAGTATCTGCATGGCTACTTTCAGGACACAGTTTGCTACATGTGTTTAAGGATTCAGTTATTAAAGGTTCATTGGATATCAGATTTTGTCCAGTGCATATTAATATTTGTGTGATGACTGACATGGACAGTGTAGCTATTAAGCAAACTTTGGGCTGTGGTGTATAAAATATCTAATAGTTTGATTCTAAATATATTACAGTGTAGGAATATAATTGGACTGCGTGTGACTGTTGTATCCCATTGCACTTTTGTGTTTCTGAGTTACACATGTGCACATGCACATCCAAATTTACCTATATTAACCATTTGTCACCAGAATTGAACTGGAACTATTAATATATGACATGTCATACTTGTTCCATTGTTGCATTTCCCAGAATGGGCATTTGACTGCAAATTTTTGGTATACATTTGATTGCAGTCTTCAGTTTTCATTGTAAATGACACAAAACAGAAGCCTGCATATCAACAGTTGGTCTTATGAAATTTCATTAGCACAAAGTTTGTGTACCATGGAGGATGTAGGAGACGAGAGGTGCAAGAGTTTCAGATGTCCTGCTGTATGTTATTATGTTAGGGATAAGCTAGAGGTGTTGATGTGTAGTAATCTAACCAGTAAACATTGTTACAGGACATAGAAGCGTTACAGCGCCAGGTTGAAGAGTTGCAGGCAGCCAATGATAAGCTGGACAAATCTAAGAAGAAGCTGCAGGCCGAGCTGGAAGATACCAATATTGATTTAGAAGCTCAGCGAGCTAAGGTGCTTGAGTTGGAGAAGAAACAACGTAACTTTGATAAGGTGCTGGCTGAGGAGAAGGTAGGACACACAGTTGCATGGAATATCCTACATTGAGTTAAATATCTTTTATATATAAAATGCCTGTGACTTTATAGTATATTTTTGTTGTTCATGATTAATTGGGATTGATGAAATCATCATGAACTCTGGAATCAAGGACTTTGAAGTTGTTTGAATGAAAAATGCATGTTTGATTCCAAGAACATATGAATACTAGTAATAAAAATGTGAAATAATCTCAGAAAACCTAGTAAGAGTATGTAGGGTGCACAGACAGCAGAGAATGTCTTGATCCAGTGATGGTACTCTTATCCAATCCAGAAGTACCCTACAAGCCAGTGAACATAAAGTTATCATTGAGAACCCAGTGACAGTTTGTCTGGTTGAGAATTTCCCTGTATTTTATGGAACCTGAAGGTTTATTACCATGTTATCAAGATCTTGCCATTGGTCTGTGTATTGAACCAGGTAAATCGAGTCCACACCTTCCCATTTAGGATCCTTTATAATGTTACCCTTCCATCTGTGCCTAAGTCTTCTAAGTGGTCTGTTTGCTCCAGATTTCCCCATCAAAGCCCTGTTTGTGTTTCCCTACTCCCCCCACATGTGCCATATGCCACATGCCTCTCAGTAGGCCTGTGCTGCATATGATAATTCAGTCAGAATTTTGTTGTAATGAGATTGCACAACTTTGTTCTTGCTGCATTTTCATTATGATTGATATGCAGGCTGTGGCAGAACAGATTGCTCAAGAGCGCGATGCAGCAGAGAGGGAAGCTCGAGAAAAAGAGACTAGGGTTCTCTCATTGACGAGAGAAATTGACGAAATGAATGAAAAGGTAGAGGAACTGGAACGAGGACGTCGCCAGCTGCAGGCAGAATTGGATGAACTGGTCAACAGCCAGGGTACTGCTGATAAGAATGTGAGTATCAAATGTCTGATGTTATTATCTGGTGAAAAGTGATGATGTGGTCTTCGTTGTGACACTGTGTAGTGTGGTAAGACAATGAGCACACTGTGTTTGTCTTCAGGTTAAGAATCAAGGCAGTTGACTGATTTATACCTGAGATAGTTGTAGCACGTTGACATCTACTCACCAGATTGAACAGTGTCATAAGCCAGAAGACTGTAATAATATGAGTTGGTTTCTCAGTAATTATGGGGGTGAGTCAAATGGAAAATTTTAAAAGTGCAGAAAAATGTTGGGACAGTATTGTGTCCGTAGTGTTTTGCCTGTGTATATAGTAATGTGAGCAGATTATCATTCATCTGTTTCTTCTGTCATGCACCATTTTACTGCTTAGGTCTGTAGCATTTTGCCTGTGTATATAGTCATGTGTGCTGGTTATCATTCATCTTTTTCTTCTGTCTCATGCACCACTTTGCTTAGGCAGAGGTAAGACATGTTTGCTATTACTTTAATCCCAAACATAACTGCATACACTGCATTGGAACCCTGTGCTGTCCTTTTCTTTTCCAGCCTCATATCCATTACACATTAATTTGTGCAAAAACTGAAGGGATTCTTGCTAGTGTAGTCAAAGGCTGCAGTATTTTTACAAAGGCCTGCTGCTTTTGTGAGTACTGGCATATTACGTTGGCATATTTGTAAGGTGTACAAAATACTCTGTTTGTATTACTGGACTTTGGCCGATGAATCAGAAATATAACTTTATGTTGTTTTTAAAGATGATAGTACAGTTACTCTGTGACTTAGAACCACCTGAAGTTAGAACCAAAATTTTCTTTAAAAAATCTCATTTTGGACTATTATAAAATGTGATGTAGTTAAAAAACTGTCTGATTAACCGTTGTTTATTTCCTTATTATTTCGCAACAGAACAGTTACTTATTCGAACCCTCCTCAACATGCTGGGTGGTGTATATTTGTATTTTTGACTTGCAACCAGGTGTTCAGAACATCCTGTTCATAAGACAGACAGTACCTGTACTTCGTCTAAGTAATCAGGAATTTTGTGTTTTGAATTTCTTGGTATTGCATATGCTTTGCCATATACTGTGGAAGTTTGTTGCTGTGTTCTGCTGATAATGTTGACTTGTTTTTATATAAACAGAAAGTTCTGTTAAAAATTATCTACAATGTATATACTGAAATATATTAGACATTTATCCCTAATTTGTCGTCTGAAAAATGAGTGGTGTCTCCTTGTAGTTGTGCACATAGAGGATTTTGAAGGGGGGATCGTCCTATGTGTGGGTAAACGGTGTGTAGCTCTTACTGTATTATCCGTATTATCCTGTGCTGAAATGAGAATATTGGTCATCCTTTATGTTAGCGGTGGTTTCCAGTTTTATGCTTTAGCATATTTGCATAGAACTGCATTTAAGCATGTAGTGTGATGCTGAGTATGTTGGTGTTGTCTGTCGTGACAGGTCCATGAGTTGGAAAAGGCAAAGCGAGCTCTAGAAAGTCAACTTGCAGAGCAGAAAGCTCAGAACGAGGAACTGGAAGATGAGTTGCAGTTTACCGAGGATGCTAAGTTGAGACTGGAAGTGAACATGCAGGCACTGCGTGCCCAGTTTGAGCGAGATCTACAGGTAATGCAGCATACTTCAGGCTGTACATTTTTCTCCTTCCATAGATTCCAATTTATGGAGTGTTTGCCAATTTGATGGTGCTGTTGCAGTGAGAAATACAGTGTCTTGTTTGTCAACTCCCACCCATTTTGAACAAAATTAAAAAATGTGGCATAAAACATTAAGAAGTTATTGTAAGCACCTTGCAGTGTATTGATTTTGGTTTGCAGCACTGGGACCACAGTTAATTTTAAAAATCTTTAGATCTGGGACAGTTCAGCCAGTGAGTGAATAGGCAGTGTGCCGATGATCTTGAGTTCACTTCGTAGATTAGGTAGGGGATTTTTTTCTTCACAATGTACAATCCAGATCTGGGGCTTGTCCAGCTTCCTGTGCATTTGGTACCAGGATAAAGTGGCCAGGGCGTGAAGCTGACCACCACGGGATGCTGAACGTAATGAGCCTCTATATCCCTTCTCCTGTGTGCCTTCATGGTGTGGACACAGGGAGTTCACCTTTATGTACATCTTTGGTCAGTATAGCAAAATCTCAGTGTGTGTGTGTATATATATATATATATATATATATCCATCCCTGTACGTAATGTACAGTTATGAAATTTGGAATTTCCTGAAAATTCAATTTTTGGTAGATATTATATCATGCAGTAATGAAAGCTGGAGTGCTCCATTAAGCACTGAGAATGATGAAATTTTATTGTCTTGGCTTCTGTGGGATGTTGAATGGTGTGTACTGGTTCTTGGCACCTTCTGTGGGCAGTGTCTTGGTCCAATCTCTAAGGGACCAACATGCTATCCTGAATTGTCACGAGCAAATTTTATTATGTCACCCAGTGTCTAAACTGCTATGGGGCTCTACTGAGTTTTTGTGTAATGCATGCCCTGGTGGATGTGTGTGTGTGTGTGTGACCCCCAGGATGAGCATAAAGCAACCAAGATAATGAATGCATGGACTTCTATGTCCACTCCTTCATGTCTCCATAATGATCCAGTTTTTGTGAGCTGCGATATGTTTGTGTGTGCATATGAACCATGAAGGAACTAATATTAGTGTGCTTGTGCATCAGGCAAAAGAGGAGCAGGCTGAAGAAAAGAGGCGTGGCCTGCTGAAGCAGCTGCGTGACTTGGAAGCAGAGTTGGAGGACGAACGCAAACAGCGAGCAAATGCTCTGTCCCAGCGCAAGAAACTTGAGGCTGACCTCAAGGACATGGAGCAGCAACTCGAAATGCATGATAAGATTAAGGAGGATGCACTGAAACAGCTCAAAAAACTGCAGGTTGGTAATTTGTAGAGGTAACTACTGGAATTGAGCAGTGCTAAAGCTCGGTATGTTTATGTACCAGTGCTCATTCACGTTCTTCAAATTATGTTGTAGGCAGCTCTCTGTCACACTCATTCAGTAGATGTACCCTTCTCTTTTCTTTTCACTTCCCTCCTCCTCCTCTCATTTCTTTTGTTTCTCTCATCTTCTCTTTTTGTGTCATAACCACCACATATAAATATTACAGTGGTAAAGAAAATGTCACTGGCTTATTTCCGGGAGATTTTGTACATTTTGTTTCTCATTCCTAGGTGCAGGCCAAGGATTCTGCCCGAGATGCCGAGGAGGCAAGAGCATCGAGAGATGAACTAGCTGCAGCAGCGAAGGAGACGGAGAGGAAGCTGAAGAGCTTGGAAGCTGAACTGGCACAAATGAGTGAAGATTTGGCCAGTGCTGAGAGAGCCAGGCGTGCCGCAGAGAGCGAGCGTGATGAGCTGCAAGAGGAAATCAACAGCAACTCTAATAAGGGGTGAGCTGCGGGTGAGGGGGGTGTCCACAGTCTGTATTGATATTACGAACAGTTGGTTCTATGTGTTTTCGTTATTTTCAACGTTCTTTGCATGTTTGCCATGCTAAGGTACAAAGGTATGCCCATCTGGGTGCCCTCCCATATGTCCATCTGCCTGTCAACTTGTAACAAATGAATAACCACTGAATGCATTTTCATGGAATATTATTAGGTAGTTGTACCTGGCTCCTGTTTGGCAGTATGTCAACAAGAATGATATTGTGTACCTTGAGGTTCGTGTCAGAGCTTTCAGTGTTGAATTTCTTACATGGAAGTGTGTGCACTTTGTAAACGTATTTAAACTGCACAAGCCTCAAATTTAGTGACATCTGCAGTGGTTACAAATGAAATGGTTACAAGACTGCAGTGAAAGGAAGGTGTGCTTAGCGTTTCAGTGTCCAGTTCTGCTGAAAGAAGTCCCCATTGTACCAATTAGTAGCAGCACTATTTCCACGTGATTGCAGTTACAGAGTTTTGATGAAGTGTGTTGCAGTAAGCAGAAAATGTTGCATGTGCACAGAAATTCTTGTCTGAGTAAGTTGATATCGGTGACTGCAAAAATTTCCCATTGAAATTTAAAACGGCTGTATGTTGGCTATTTCAGCAATTAACCCTTTAAGACACAGTGATTACTATATGTACCACCAGTTTAACATTCAACAATTCTATGTTCTGCCCACACAGTGTATTTATGTGTTTCATGTGGATCTCAAAGCAAACGGCAACTATTTTCCTATACAGCATTAACTTTCTGGTTTGAATAACCCAGATGCAGTGCATTTACTGGGCAGTTTGAACTGAATCTTTAAATACATAGTGATTCTTGTAGAATGTCTGGGTCATTTTGCCTGTACTTCTTGAACATATGATCAGAAGCAGATGGAACTTGCCTCACAAGTATCCAGTTTGCTATAAATTCATTTTATGTTTCACCTCAGTTTTGGTTCATTCCAAGCATGTGAGCCCCACTAGGTGGCACAAATGGTGGGGGGGCTCGGCACCCTGTTTATTCTCGTCAGCTGTCTGGGCGACTGAGCCCCGCAGTGAGGATTTCTTGTGGGGTAGCGTAAGCGACCGAAACACATAAAGCACATGCACCCAGCACAGGGATATAAAGAAAGTAAACAGTATATTATAAGCACTAGGTAAATAATACAAAGAGCAGGAAACAAAGAGAACACTAGAGCCAGCAGCGCTGGGCTCACTGTTACACATACAGCCTGTGGCCTGACATACATATGTAAATTAAACAAGGCTCGAAACACTAGCAAACAAACAACATCAGGCTGACACTGCAACATAGCACTGTTGCACTTACAGAGTGTAGCCTTTCATACATGCGTAATTTAATCATAACTAGGAACACTGACCAACAAACAATATCAGGCTGACACTTTGACATAGACAACCTTGGAAAATGCATGGACATGAAATGAGTAAGCCAAACGGGAAATATACAGCACCAACAAAACAGCTCATAGAAAATGTTGCTCCCGCGAAACTCAATCGTGCTTCATAACAGGCCCGCACTAGTCTCGTCTGCCCAGTCGGACTAGCGTGCGGCAACTCGTATCACCAAACAGAGGTCACAGATTTACGTACAAAACAACAACAAACCTGGGAGTGATACAAACTTATACTCTACTGTACTTATTTTCACAGTGTTACTCTTGTGACCTATACACAACACTAGAAGCACGTTTACATTATTCATGTCACACACCAACATGGAAATAATACGTGGCACGAAACCATTACCTCTACCGAGCACCCCCGGCCACCGGCGCGACGTCTGGCATGACCAGCCCCACAACCAAAACTTCAGTTTGGAAAAAGGGGAGAACCAGGACTGAATCACGAAGCCAGCAGTCAGGCCAAATCATCGCGCCACGTGCAGTAAACCACCGGGTCAGGCCGGTCGCTCCTTGCCAGTCCACCTTCCTTCCACGAGAGCCGGTACAAGAGAGTTCTCGGGCCACACAAGCCCCTGAGCAAAGCTCACGCAACACACCCCCTCAGCCCCCTAGGCCCACTCACGGCAGCCAATCACCGCTAGTTAACCAAAGGTTAGGGATGAAAGTTCAAGAGCTCAGGCTTCCGCCTGGAGACGGCCTTGAGCCAAACCCAACCAGTATGGCTCACATGCACTAGAAAATATAGGTCTTAGTGACCTGGGTGTTATATGAATCATTATAAATTTGGTTAATATAGCGTCCATGTGTTAGTGTTTTGTTTGTTATGAGGTTTAGTTTATTCTTAAGGTACTTTTAACCAGTTCCAGTTCTGGCTTCCTACATACATCTTTCATTTTATATGCAGGATTGATTTGTTAGCTGAGAAAATGTTGAAGAACATTTGTTTTCCATCTTTATAAAGTTTCTCCAATATGTAAATATCCATATGTATTCCATTACAGGCGCAGGTTAAGTGTTATAATGGCTAACAGCCCTGCACAAGCAGCGTAAGTTGAAACAGTCCTATGATAACGCATGGAAAGTAAATACCCTTCATAATAACCATTTAGTCAGCTAACAGAGTTTCTGGTCCTTATTGCCATAGCATAGCATTCATACACTGATCAGTTTGGGAGTGCAGTGATGGAAGTTGCATATCCTGGTTCTTGTTAATATTACCTTCCCTGTTCCAGAGTGCGATCCTGCAGTACATATGTACTTGTATGAATTGAGGTAATAGCATTGAGCAGCAAGATAACATCCAGAAGTTCAGAATCTCACAGTGGTCTTGCTGAAGATTCCATTTTTCTGACAAGTGTCACTGTTCTTGGGCGGGCAGTTGTAATATTTCATAGTATTGTAGTGCCTGTATCTTAAAGGATGAGGAAAGCATGAGCCTTCAGAATGTTTGGAACTTCTCACCCAATGTCACAGAAGATTGGAATCTTACATTCTTGTGGGATCTGATATGTTCGGTTTGTTGGATAGGTGTTGGTGTTTCAGAGCAACCTGCTAACCTGAAAATGGATACAGCAAGTTCATCTGAAACATTGGTGCTTATATATCCAACTGCTTGATCTTACATCCCAGGTGACACTAGTAAAAAATTCATGTTCAGTCAATAGAGGGAAGATGCTATGTAAAATGTTTTGTTTGGTGAAATTCAGTCATGCAGAGTAACTTGAGGAAGATAAGTTTCAAGCAGAAACAAATAGCAGTAGGTGCACGCTATGCAAAGTGTCTGTGAAGGTATCGTGCATTCAGTATGCAAGAGGCGTGTTGTGTATTTAAGTAGAACTTTTTATAGTGATCTGCTAACCATCAGTACAGTGTTCCACATCTGTGTTGCAATTGTCATGAAGCCAACAGCGTACTTGTATCTGTACATAATGTCACACTTACAGACCATCTTGCAGTTTAGAAACATTGCCAGGAGACATGATGATACCACGTAATATATATATTTGTAGGCTGTTTGTATAGCTCTCTTTTGTTGGTATATTTTTCTTCCCCATGTTATGGCCGCAATATGTTGGAGCCGTGTGGGATTCCAGGACTAATTCCAGGGCTTAAAGTAGTGAAGTATTAACCCATTGTGTTTGAATTCCCTCCAGTGTGTGCATACCAGAGATATGTTGAGAATGCAGTATGGCAAGATTCTGATCGTGACATAACAGTTGGTGTTGCTGGGTTACGGTAACACTTGCTAAGTGATGACAGTGGTCGATGTCACCGTGAAGATAATCTCTCACTGATGGTGACAGTGACTGGTGTCATTTGATGATCACTCTCAGGCAGTGTGATAAAGTGTGAGAAGTTCATGCACTTGTGATTTTGAAATTAAACACATTTTGTTATTCAGTTAAGGATGTTGTGTTCTTTTGATGTACAATTATAAACTGGTATCATGAGCTTTTTATTGTTGTGTGTACTGTGATATTAGTAGTGCAGTTGGTTGTCAGACGCACTGTTGTATGGAGGGACCATGTGAGCTCCTTCCTGCCTGTCTGATGCATATTAATTTTTGTTCATTCACTGTATTATTGGCAGGTAATTTAAATATTTTTGGTATCGACAATTCTGTGTACCAGCACAGTACTAAAGTATGTTGAAAACGGAGTACCTTTCACATCAGATTTATGACAGATTCAAATGATGACTTGGGGTTGAGGTGTTGGGACTGATTGTTTACAGTGCGTAGTAAAGGATTGTTCTGAACGTAAATGTCCTGCCTCCATCCTGATGATCACTGAATGTGGTTCAGGTGGATACTGAAGTGTTTGGAAGGAAGGAATGTGTCTGCTATATAGAAAAGTTGGGGGTCTTTCTGAGCCATAGGAAATGTTTGAGAGTTCCAAGAACGGCCCTTTTCAGTGCTAAGAGTGGGAGATGTGCAGCTGGAAAAATGTGACTGATAAACTTACAGTGGTATGGGTGTTTGTGTTAACTGAGGTGGCAGTGCTTCAGGAGGACAGACTGTCCCATTCTTGGGAAATGTGTGCTGCCTTTTTTTTTTTTTTTTTTTCTTCAG